>OEIV010000007.1_pt1 | contig 147897 bp, 118 predicted proteins | sample 1539231 | NCBI WGS metagenome assembly OEIV01 (sample SAMN03794762, study PRJEB22550) | activated sludge metagenome | feature: wastewater treatment plant; material: activated sludge; isolation source: Wastewater treatment plant of a petroleum refinery complex | place: Argentina: Buenos Aires ...
CTTACCTCTTCATTATCTTATCCACTAAGTGTAAACTTTTCGCTGCAACAGCACATTGTTTCTTGTATTTTAAAGAATTTTGGGATGCTTCTGTTTATTCTGCGTGGAAGATGAGTTGAAAATAATTATAATAGGTGAAATGAATGTTTGGAGTATCGTGGGAATCTGGTATATCCTTCGAGTGCCTCAGGATGACATCAATTTGTCAGAATTAAAATTTTTTTAATTAGTTGTAGAAAAATATGAACGAAAAATTGATAGGGCAGGTGATTAAAAAAACGGGGCTTTCGTCCAAGGTGGTGGCGAGTATTATTGCGTTGTTGGATGAGGGGAATACGATTCCGTTTATTGCGAGATATCGTAAGGAGCTGACGGAGGGGGCGACTGATACGCAGCTTCGTGATTTTGATGAGGTGTATTCGTATGCGAAGAATTTGGAGGAGCGTAGACAGGATATTCTTCGCTTGATTTCTGAGAAGGGAATGATGACTCCAGAGCTGGAGAAAGAGATCTTGGCGTGTGAAACTTTGGCGAGATTGGAAGATCTGTATAGACCGTTTAAGGAAAAAAAGAATACAAAAGCGACGATTGCGATAGCGAAGTGACTTCAGCCACTTGCTGATGTGCTGGCTTTGGCTCAGATGAACAAAGAGGATTTTTTGGCTGAGGCAGTGAAGTTTATTAATGATACTGGAGATGTTAAGACCAGCGTGAAAACTGCTGAGGAAGCGATCCAGTGAGCTCAAGATATCGTGGCTGAAAAAGTCAGTGATCATCCAGAATTGCGTGCTTTTGTGAAGAAAAATGAAGAAAAAAATGGTGTGATTATGACAAAACCTACAAAAACTTTTGAAGAAAACTGAGTATATAAAGTTTACAAAAATTATCAAAAACAAATCTGACAGATACCAAGTTATGCATATTTGGCACTGTGCAGAGCTGAAAAAGAAAAGCAACTTTCACTAAATTTCTCTATGAACGAGCCAGCTATCGAACAGCAAGCTCAGAAAATTTTCGTGCCAACTGATGCGAAATCTAGCTCATCTTATCTGATAGAGGCGATCGCTGATGGGCTCAAAAGATTGCTCTATCCATCGCTTGAAAGAGAGATCAGATCTGTAAAAAAAGATGAAGCTGATCTGCAAGCTATCAAAGTTTTTGGTGACAATCTCCAACAGCTTTTGCTCGGCTCGCCAGTAAAATGAATGACAGTCTTGTGACTCGATCCTTGATATCGTACTGGTTGCAAGCTCGCAGTCGTCGATCCTAGTGGGAAATTTTTGGCTAATGATGTGATCTATCCGACCTTGGAGAAGAACGGATTTGAGTAAGAATTAAAACAAACATTGCTTCGCCTTCGAGTCGGTTAGTGCCGATGAAAAAATCAGAGTAAAAATTTTATACTATTAGAAAAAATAATGGTTTCATCAGATGCGTTGGATTTGCTTTTTGGAGGCTCTTCGACAAGCTCAGGGTCCAGTAAGGTAGCGAAGGCTAAGAAAGAGCCGAAAGAAAAGGTAGTGAAAGCGCCGAGAGAGAAAAATCCCGTAGCAAGTACGGGAGAAAAAAAAGTTTCTAGTACGAAAAAGACTACTAAGAAAGCTTCGACGAAAGAAGATAGTTTTGATGATTTGGTAAAAAAAATGCCAACGGAGACTTTTCCTAAAAAATCTATGGATTCTGCTTTTGTGTGAGGATCTGCGAGATTGGAGCAGGCAGAGAAAAAAATTGTTGAGATGATTCAAAAATATGGAGTGAAGCTGATAGCGATAGGAAATGGGACTGCGAGCCGTGAATCGGAGCAGTTTGTGGCGAAAGTGATTGCGAAACATAAACTGGATTGTGCGTTTTTGGTGGTATCGGAAGCTGGAGCGTCTGTTTATTCAGCTTCTGCACTGGCAAATAAAGAATATCCAGATCTTGATGTGACTGTCAGAGGTGCGATTTCGATAGCTCATCGTATTCAAGATCCGCTTGCTGAGCTGATAAAGATTGATCCGAAGTCGATTTGAGTAGGACAGTATCAGCACGATGTCGATCAAAAAATGCTCAAGGAGATGCTTGAGAAAAAAATCGAAGATACTGTGAATCGTGTTTGAGTCGATGTAAATACTGCTTCTGTACCGCTTTTGACTTATATTTCAGGTCTCAATGCAAAAGCTGCTCAGGCTATTGTCGATTGGCGTGATGAACACTGACCGTTTGCAGATCGTAAGGCTATCAAAAAAGTGAAATGAGTGGGACCAAAAGCATATGAGCAGGCTATTGGATTTTTGAGAGTGAAAAATAGTAAAGAACCTCTAGATGCTACTGGAATTCATCCAGAAAGCTATGAAATAATTTACTCGATTCTGGAAAAAGAATTTCAAATCTGAAAGAAAAATCTCGTTCTGCCTTATGATCTTGGCTTGGATAGTCGTAAAATAGCTGAATTGGCGTGAAAGTATGGTATCTGAGAAGACACTTTGACTGACAGTATAAACGAACTTGCTCGTCCTGGTCTTGATCCGAGAAAGGAGTTTGATACTCAGCTTTTCCGCAATGATGTGCTCGATATCAAAGATCTTCAAGTCGGAATGAAACTGACTGGAGTTGTGAGAAATATTACAGACTTCTGAGCTTTTGTCGATATTTGACTTCACAATGATGGACTGGTTCACAAATCTCAAATGGCTAACTATTATGTCGAAAATCCTATGGATGTGGTAGCAGTCTGAAAAACTGTAGAAGTGATAGTCTTGTCTGTCGATTATGATAAAGAAAAAGTAAGTCTGACGATGAGAACTGATTCAGAGAATAACCAAAAATCTCCAGCTCCTCAAAGATCTCAGGAAAAATTTCAAGTTTCTCGTTCTGAATCTACTCAAAAAACTCAATCGTCTGATGAAAAACTTGGGGATAGTGGAATGCGTGGAAATATTGTGTTTAGGTAGGATTTATTTTCAGTAATCAGAATTAAAAATTTTAGATTTCAATAATGGATTGTCGCCCCGCAGTACTGCGGGGCAATGACGATAAAAAAATTTATTTTCTGCTGAATGTATGAAAAAAATACAAAGACTTTTTTCACTTTCTAGACCTAGATTTTGGCTATATGAGCTGGGGCCGTATGCTATTGGAGTGCTGGCTGGGGCTTTGCAAGTGGCTGATTTACAGGACTGGAGAATTTTTGTCTTTGCAGTTTTTTTTCTGTTTCCAGCAAATTTATATATCTATGGAATCAACGATATTTTTGACTATGAGACTGATAAACTCAATCCTAAAAAACAAGGATATGAGGATTTGCTCGAACCAAAGCTTCATGCTTTTGTCTGGAAAGCAATAGGGCTTATGACACTTCCATTTTTATTTTTTCTGGATTGGTCAAACGGTTCACAAATTTTTTGGTTTTTACTGTTTTTATTTTTCGCATGATTTTATTCTGCTGAGCCAATAAGAGCTAAAACTAAGTCTTTTTTGGACTGATTTTTTAGTGCTGGTCACTATGTGGCGACGGCAGTGTTTGGCTATGTGCTCGTGAGCGGAGGTGATATTGCTTGGCAGTATGTGATCGCTGGGGTGCTGCGAGCTATGGCTATGCACGCTTATTCTGCGATACCTGATATCCAGGCTGATCGTGAGGCTCATATGAATACGGTCGCTACGGTGCTTGAAAAAAACTGGACGCTGGTTTATTGTCTGATTCTCTATGGGCTAGCAGCTATCTTGGTGTTTACCTTTTTGGGGTGGGTAAGCTTGGTGTTAGGTGCTGTCTATGCTGCTATGATGATAGCTAGTTTTTTTACTGACGATCTGATGAAACTCTATCGCTATTTTCCATGGCTCAATTCTCTTGTTGGTATGATACTTTTTTTTGTGGTGGCGTTGGTTCATTTATAAAAGTAAGATTTTCTGCTGTTTTGAAAATAATTTTATTGACTTTACTCTTAATTTTTGTATATATTGTGTAGCGTAGCGTTATTGAGTTCTTGATTCTGTTAACTTCCAAAGTTCCAGCTAGTTTTTACTAGCTGGTTTTTTTCATGTTGTTTTTTTTGTCTGGAAAAGTAGAAATTCCTTGTATTTATTTTTATGTTTAAACCAGATGAAAAAATTTTTGTGATTGTCGTTATTTTTAGTTTTTGGTGTATTGGCTGGTTGTCAAAAAACTGAAGTGGCTATGCACGATAATTTTGCTCAGTGTTTGACTGATAAAAATGTGAAAATGTATGGGACGGAGCGATGTCCACACTGTAAAGAACAGAAAAAACTTTTTGGAGCTAGTTTCAAAAGAGTTACCTATATTGATTGTGATAAGGATTCTATGAAATGTAATTTGGCTGGAGTTGAATGATTCCCTACGCGAATTGGGTTGGATGGTGTAAAACGCGCTGGTACACAACCTCTTGAAGATTTGGCGAAAAACTATGGTTGTTCACTTGATGAGGCAAGTTATGCAAGTGGGGCTAGTGTTTCTTGATCTACGCAAAATTAAATTTCTCTGAAAAACTTTTTTTGAAAAACCACCCCTTGATGGGTGGCTTTTTTTTGCAGAAAATAATTTTTATAGGATTGATTGGTGGGCCAGTTTATACTAGTTTTCTAGAATTTTTTTTAAAACTCAAGTTTATTAGATGCATTAATTCTCTCATGGATTCAAATTTTTTGATTTTCATGGTGATCGAATTTAGAAAGAACAGCTGTCTATAAGTTCTTCTTTTTGTGATGTCTGATGAGGGAATGTAATATTTTCTAGTTTTTTATCCAAGTTTTGAGCTATTTCAGCTAGAAACTTTTCTTTGAGTGCTGGGTTATTTTTTATCTGAGAACGGATCGTTTTGTAGTCTGTCTCGTCTCGATCGACATTTTTTATCAGTAAAGAACTTTTGGCATTTTTGAAACATTCTTCAGAACAAAAACCTCAGTGTCTTTTGTATTGTTTTTTACGGCAGATAATGCGGGCATTACATTCTGTGTATCTACAATTTTCACAATTATCGGTTAGTAAATTACTATAAATACAGTGTGCTATTTTTTGATGAGTTTCTGAATCTCCGACTGGAGTGCTTACTCTACCATCAAAGGTATAGAGGTTTCCAAGCCACATTCAATCATTGAATGAGTTTACATATTTGACTACTCAACCATCGAGAGAGTAAAAATTATCGACTCACTCTTCTTTGAGTAAAACAGCAAGTTTTTCACATCTGATTCAACCAGTACAGTACATTATTACTTTTTTTCCATCAAGTTTTTCTTTGTAGTTTTTTAATAGTTCTTGAACTTCACGAAAATTATTTGTACCAGCAGGAATTGCTCCTTTGAAGTGGCCAAGTTTATACTCATAGGTATTTCTCATATCGAGAATTGCATAGTTTTCATCTCCGGTTTCGAGAACTTTTTTGAATTCTTCGATGCCAATTTCTTGTCTCGATCTTTCTACTTGAGCTTGGTTTACTTTTTTTCAGAGAGCTACGATTTCTGGGCGATATTTTACTATCATACGATCGAAACAGTGTCCATCGACTTTGGTGGCTTTGGTATCTAGATCAACTGGATTTGAAAAAAGTGAATGCTGAGCGAGATAGAGTTTGTAAGCTTCGATCTGACCTATATTTCAAGTCATGGTCGCGCTGATTCACTCTTCACCGATATAAACTCTTCCTTTCATTCAGATATCATTGCAAAACTGAAAATGCTCAGCTACTTCTTGTTCAGGATTCGTCACATCTACAAATTTATAGAATGTTAAAAGGCTAAAAGAAGTTGTTATTTGGGTCATATTTTCTGAAACTGTATTTAATATAAAAAAATATTCTGCTTTATTTCCTTTTACTATAGCCAAAAATGCAGATTTTTCAAGCTTTCTTTGAAATGAATTTATAAGAATGATTTTCTCTTGACCTTAGGTTTAAAATATTTATAAGTGTGGTGCATAAACGCAAAAAAAAAATTAAATGAACAGCAATGGAAATTTTCTTCCTCTGACGGTAGAAGTAGATCGTGATTATTTACAATCTTTGACCTTAATTGAACTGAAAGAGTGGATGGAAGAAATTGGATCTTTGGGAATATCTTTATCTTCCCAGGATATTGACTTTTTTGAAACTCTTTTGTTGAAAAAAAAGATTGCAAAGATGAAAAATCTTTGGGCGAAAAAGGAAGAAGACCCTGAACTAATTCTTGCTAATCTGTTGTCAGATTGGGAAAAATGTCATTGTCCTCAGTTAGGGAGAGTGACCTGGGATAAAAAATTTAATGGTACTCATATCATTATTTTACTTAATCCACAGCAAGGGGGGAATCGAGATCTAAAGGAAAGGGGGATTGATATTAAGATCTATAATGGAGAACAATATTTCCCTCAATTGTCTCGTATCTTCTCATTTAGGAAGAGCTTGTCTGATAAGAGTTTTCTCCAGAGAAAAAAAACTTTTCCACATGCTATCAAGAAAATTAATGAACTTTTACCTATTTTACTATGCCATTAATTTTATTTAATTATTTAGTGCCATTTATTTAATGTGTTAAATTTATTTTAGCTTCTGTTTACAGCTTCCTGTTTTAGGAAGCTGTTTTTTTATTGTGAAATAAATCTTTTTTAGTATAAATAAGTGTGAAGAAAGTAGCTTTTATGAAACTTTATGATAAGTTTTTTTTGTGGTTATCAGTATAGAAATTTTTTATTATTTGCATGGGAAGATGAAAAAAATAGGTGTCATTGGAGCGGGGTTTGGTGGATTGGCTGCTGCGATAGTCTTGGCTCAAAAAGGTTATCAGGTTACTATTTTGGAGAAAAATAATAGATGTGGTGGTAGAGCAAATTTACTGGAACACGGTGGTTATAGATTTGATATGGGCCCAAGTTGGTATTTGATGCCAGATGTTTTTGAGCAATTTTTTAAGGATATTGGTGAAAATATTCACGATCATCTTGATCTCAAAAAACTTGATCCTAATTATACTATTTTTTTTAAGGATTTAGATAAAAAAATATCTGTTTCGACTGATGAGAAAAAAAATGTTCAAGAATTTGAAAAACTAGAGCCTGGAGTTACTGAGAATTTCAAGCAGTATTTGGAACTTTCTAAGCTGCAATATGAGATTGCTATGGAGTTTGTTCGTAAGAATTACGATTCGTGGCTTGATTTTTTTTCTCGAAAACTTTTTCTTAAATCTCTGAAGCTGAGAATTTTTACAACGATGTCTACTTATGTCAAAAAATTTTTCAAATCTGATGAGATGCAAAAAGTAATCCAATATCCTCTTCTTTTTCTTTGAACTTCACCATATGATGCTCCAGCTGTATATAATATCATGTCTCATGTCGATTTTAACATGGGAGTTTTTTATCCGATGGGGTGAATTCATCAGATTGTTTTAGCTCTGATTCGTATTGCTGAAAAGCATGGTGTGGAAATTATTACTGATGCTGAAGTAGAAAAAATCCTTGTGAAAGACTGAAAATCTTATGGAGTTAAATTGATTGATGGAAATCATTTTCACTTTGATGCTGTGGTGTCAAATGCTGATCTGGTTTACAGTGAAACTCATCTTTTGAAGGACTATCCAGAGTTACAAACTTATCCACAAAAATACTGGGAGGATAAAAAAATTGCACCTTCTGCTTTTATTGTCTATCTGGGTGTCGATGGCAAGACTCCTGAAATGTCTCATCATAATTTAATTTTCTGCAAAGATCGAAAAGAAAACTTTGATGCTATTTTTGGAGAGAAAAAAGTTCCCTCTGACCCGTCGATGTATATCTGTGTTCCTTCTCGTACGGATTCTTCGGTCGCTCCTGAAGGTAAAGAAAACTGGTTTATCTTGGTGCCGATAGCTCCAGGGCTGGAGTTGGATGAAAATTCTACTGAACTTTATTATGAACAAATTATAAAAACTATTTCAAAAATTTGTAATCTGCCAGAGCTTTTGACCAGAGTGGAATTTAGACAGATTTTTCAGGTGAAAGACTTTCAGAGAATGTACAATGCTTATCAAGGGACGGCACTTTGATTGGCTCATACTTTTTTTCAGTCTGTTATTTTTAGGCCAGATAATGTTTCTAAAAAAATTCCGAACTTATTTTTTACTGGAGCTTACAATAATCCTGGAATAGGAATGCCTATGTGTTTGCTAAGTGGACAGCTGGTGGCTCAGAGAGTAGAGAAGTTTTTGCAGTAAATAAATTTTAAAAAAGTTTTTAATTCCCTTTGATCTCCCTTTCCCTTAGACAAGCTCAGGGACTGGGAGGCAGGTAACCAACCACGGTTGGTAAACTCAGGAAATTGAAGTATATGATTTTTGCAGAAAATTATTTTTTCTTTTTTTTGTCCATAGTTTTCTTTTTTTTGATGAGTAGAGTGGCGAAGTTTATTTCGTCTGAGGAAGAAAATGGTGGTGTCGAAGATAAAAAGTTTTTCGATGATGGGCTTGGAATGAAATGAGATTGTGGTGGAGGTTTATACGAATAAGTCATTACCAGGAATTGATATTATTTGACTGCCAGATGCATCGGTAAAGGAAGCGAAGGAGAGGATTAGAGCTACATTTAAGCAGATAGGTTGTGATTTACCACCCAGGAGAATCGTACTGAATCTGGCTCCGTCTGATATTAAAAAAATGGGAAGTAGTTTTGATTTGCCTATGGCTGTCGGGATTCTTTTGCTTTTACACCAAGATAAAGTGGTCGTTTCTCAAAAGCTGATTGAACAGAGCTTGTTTTTTGGTGAACTTGGGCTGGATGGTAAAGTGAAGAGAGTAAACTGATTACTACCTTCTGTGATTGCTGGTGTTAAAAACTGATACAAATCTTTTTTTGTACCCAGAGAAAATCTTTATGAGCTGGAGTATGTGGAGTGAATTTCTTTATATCCTGTCGATGATTTTAGCCAGATATTTACTTTTTTTTGTAAAGGAGAGTGATTGGAAGTGGTGATGGGTGGGAAAAAAGTTCTTGAATTTGATCATCACTATGGTGAAGATTTTTCTCAGGTAAAATGACATTTAGTGGCTAAGAGGGCTTTGAGTATCGCTGCGACGGGGCTTCATAATGTGCTAATGATTTGATCTCCTTGAACTTGAAAGACGATGCTTTCAAAGGCGATGCATAGTATTTTGCCACCGCTTGATTTTTCTGAGATACTCGAGGTTAGTCAGATTTATAGTATCGTTGGTAAACTTTCGGCTGAGTGTCCTTTGATTTCTCGTAGACCGATGAGACAGATCCATCATACTGCTTCTAAAGTGTCTATCGTCTGAGGAGGAAAAGCTTTGACTCCATGAGAGATTAGTTTGGCTCACAGGTGAATTTTGTTTTTTGATGAGTTGCCAGAATTTCCTAGAGAGGTACTCGAGGTTCTCAGGCAACCCTTGGAAGATAAAGTGATGAGCATTTCTCGCGTGACTGGAACGGTTCAGTATCCAGCTGAATTTCTTTTTGTGGCTTCGATGAATCCCTGTAAGTGCTGATTTTACAAAGATCTTCAAAAAAATTGTATCTGTAGCCATCGTGAAATTAAAAACTATCAGTCTAAAATTTCTGGTCCTTTGCTTGATAGAATTGATATGATTCTTGAAATCCCTAGAGAATCTATGGAAGTTTTGATGGATAAAAATCACTATTTTGATACTCAGGCTTTGCAAGAGGCTGTCAATTGTGCTTGGCAGACTCAGAAAAAAAGATTTGAGGGTACGGCGATTAGTTCCAATGCTCACATACCAGCTGTTTTGATTGATAAATTTATAGAACTTGATGAAAAAGCTGAACAGCTTTTATTTCAATCTACTAAAGCTTTTACTCTTTCTCCGAGGCTGGTTCATAGGATTCTGAGGCTTTCTAGAACGATTGCTGATATGGACAATCAAAAAAAAGTCTGACAAGTTCATTTGTCAGAGGCTTTACATTATAGATCGAAGAGCTTGTTTTTGGATTAAGTGTTTCCCTTCGACAGGCTCAGGAATTAGAGCTTTTTAGGTGGATTGCCGCACTCCGTTCGTAATGACGATTAGGCTAGTTCGAGAGCTTGTTCAGGTTTTGCATTTTCTATAAATTTCTTGAGGTTTGCAAAAATTGTATCGACTGTTTGATCGTAGTTTGGAGTATGATTTTTATAAAATTCAGCTAATTCATCTAGTGTGGCGTTTGATTCTACTAGATTTTCTAGTGCTGTAAAATCTTCTGTAGAAGTGATAAACTGAGTACATTCTTCGATGAGAGATTCTGCTATGAAATTTTGGGCTTGGTCTAAAAAATCTGTCATTTCTTCTGCTTGAGGTATGGCTATGTCTAGGAGAAACATATTAAGTTTTTGAGTGATTGGCATTTTTATGACATAGTAAAAATAAAAATTTTATTTCTGGTTTCTTCTCGATTTCCCTTTCCCTTCGACAGGCTCAGGGACCGGGAGAAGTTATATCAGCTTTGTTTTTTAACTTATTTTTTCGTGAAGAAGTCGTATTCTTTGTATTCTGCTGAATTTTCTTGTGGTTTTCCTTTTGCTTTCATAAATTCAAAGTAAGCTTTGGCAGTCATCAGATAATGATTTTTTAAGAGTTTTGTGGTTTTGGCAGGTTTATTTTTTCGTGATTTTGGACCATTGGTTTCTAGGTATTCTTTGAATTTTTCTTGAAGTTTTGGAATATTCTTGATGCGAAAAAGTCGTGAATAACCCAGAGATTTTTTCAGAGTAGATTCATAGTTCGCGCCAGAAAATGAGTTTTCGAGTTTGCTATTTTTTCTCATAGTCATAAGATGTTCTGTCCAAAACTGTGGTTTGCTGAGGAGTTCTAGATTAGAAAAGTTTTCCAGTTGAGCTTGCATCTCACTCATTTGTTTTTCTTGCTGAGCTACTTTTTCTTTGAGCTGATTATTTTCTTCTTTAATTTCATAATTGTTTTCGGGGTTTTTTCCAAGATCACTTAGATTTTTTTCTAGTTCAGATTTTTTGTTTTTATACTGATCAATAATTGCTTGAATTCAAGCTTTCGCTATTTCATCTGGAGCATCATTTAGCTGTTTTTCAAAACTAGAAATACTGTCATTCAGAGAGCTTATCTGAGATGCTATGTTTTGAGGATTTGCTTGTTTTCCAGGTTCTCATTCTTTTCCAGCTTTTCACTTTTCTTGAGGTTTTGTATCGTTGCCTTTTGAGTTGTTTTCTTGTCAAGGCTTTGGAGTTACTGGCTGGGTTTGTGTGTTTCACTGGTCAGTTGATGAGATTGTTCGGATGTTCATTGGTTTTTGGTGAACTAAATATTTCTCTTCTCAGTTTAGAAAAAATTTTTTATTTGTCAAAAAATAATTCACTAAAATCATGAAAAAGTTTTTTCTGATTGCCATTTAGTTCGTTTTTATAAATTTGCCTGATATCTTTAGAATGGATTGTGGATTGCCACATATCACTTCGTTCTATTCGCAATGACGAATTTTACGGTTTTAATTCTTCCCAATATTTGTTGAGAGTACTATAGTTTTCTAAAGTATCTTGTTTTGATCGGTGTTTTTCGTATATTCTTAGCAGAATTTTATATTTTTTTGATTGTGATGAAAATAGGAATTGTTGGATTGCCAAATGTTGGTAAATCTACTTTGTTTAATGCTTTGACGAAGTCGTATGCTGCTGATGCGGCGAATTTTCCGTTTTGTACGATAGAGCCGAATGTTGGAATCGTGAATGTGAAAGATCCTAGAATAGAAAAATTGGCTGAAATATCAAAGACTCAGAATCTGATTTATGCGACGATTAAGTTTGTCGATATTGCTGGACTGGTGAGAGGAGCGAGTGAGGGGCAAGGACTTGGAAATAAATTTCTGTCTCATATCAGGGAAGTTGATGCGATTTTGCAGGTGACGAGACATTTTGAAGATGGTGATATTAGCCATGTCGAGGGAAGTATCGATCCCATTAGAGATATCGAAATTATTCAGACTGAGCTGATGCTTTCGGATCTGGAACAGCTTGAAAAAACTCTCGATGGATATGCTAAAAAAGCAAAATCTGGTGACAAAGAAGCTATTAAATTGACTGAAATTATCAATGTAGTGGTCGCCGGACTTCGCCAGTGAAAACTCGTTATTGACTGTCTGGAAGATTTTTCTGCTGAAGATAAAAAACTTCTTCAGGGTTATCAACTTTTGACAAATAAGCCATTTATTTATGCTGTGAATGTGGCTCAAAGTGAACTAGGAAAAGCGCCAGCTATCCAAAAAGAGTTTGCAGAAAAGCTTAAAAAACCGGTAGGCATTGTTTGTGCTCACTTTGAGTCTGAGATGATAGAATTTAGTGCTGATGAGAGAAAAGAGTACCTGTCAGAGCTAGGACATGCTCAGCATTTGGATCATATTCCGACGCTGGATGATTTGATTGCTGTGGCCTTTGATACTGTCGGGCTGATGTATTATTTCACGACTTGAGAAAAAGAGACGAGAGCCTGGACGATACCAAAGTGATCGACTGCACCGCAGGCTGCTGGAGCTATTCATACTGATTTTGAAAAGTGATTTATCAAGGCTGAAGTGATCGCTTACGAAGACTTCGTGGCTGATGGCTGATGGGCTGCTGGAAAGGAAAAAGGTCATGTCAAACTTGAATGAAAAGAATATATTGTAAAAGACTGAGATATAATGCTTTTTAGGTTCAATAATTAAAAAATAATTTTCTGGTAAACCTCCCTAACCCTCCTTCAATAAGGAGGGAATAATGTCGGAAACCTCCTCGCAATGACGAAGTTTGTTTTTCTGGTGAATGTTTATTCTCTTCAATAAAAAAATATGCTCAAAAAAGAATTGGCTTTTTGGAAGAAATTTTTTGGCCCAGCTTTGCAGTTTAAGTGGTTGTTGATGTGGGTTATTTTTTCTTCGATATTTTTTTGATCTTTGGCTTTTTTCCGATGATATATTTTAAAAATGATTACTGTTTCTATTGAAACCAAAAATTTAGATCAATTTTTTCTGATTATATGAGTTTTGCTGATTTTGATTGTGCTAAGATTTTTGCTTTTTTATCCATTAAGAAATAAGAGACAATTATTTGAAAATCGTATTCAACTTTTTTTGTATGAGAAATATTTATCTAGATATATTATTTCTGATAATAATAAAGTAGAATGATTTGGTACTGGTAAAATGAATAGTATCATTCAAAGATGATGTGATACTTGGAAAAGACTTTTGTCTTTAATTATTGATAAATGATTGCTAGAATTTTTTTCTCTTCTGTTTATTTTTTTTGGAGTGTTTTTTGTGTTTGGTTGATTTGTTTTTTTGATTGTTTTGTTGTTTTTTGGATTGTCATTTTCTATTTCTTATTATGGGAATGATAAGTTGAAAGGTGTGAGAAGACAGAGAAGAGAATATACAACTTTGGCTGATTCTCATATCGTGAGATTGATTATGTCAAAATTTGAAGTTTTGCAGAATCAAAAAATTTTATTTGAATTAAAACAAGTTGTAGGGATTTTTGATAAAATATTATGATATTCAAGAGAGGAGTCAAAAATGATTTTTTACTCTTGGGATAGTCAGATTTTTGTGTTTGATTTATCAAGAGTCTGTGTTTATTTGTATGTCGGTTATGGAGTTTTTCTTTGAAATTATATGCTTTCTGACTTGATGCTTATTGTCCTTTGGATGGGACAGATAAATTCTTGATTAATTGGTATTAATTGAATTATACAACAATATTTTCAAGAAATAATTCAAGTGGAAAAACTTCGAGATACATTTGATGATATGCCAAAAATAAAGTGATATGATGAGTGAAAAAAATTCGTTTATAAAAACTGAGATATTGTTTTGAAGGGGATGAATTATTCGTATTCTGGATCGAAAGATGCAGCGAAGATTTTTGATAATTTATCTCTCAGTATTGCTGGTGGGAAAAAGACGGCTCTGGTGGGGCTAAGTGGATCTGGAAAAACTACGCTGATAAAATTATTTGCTGGATATTTGCATGCTGATAGCGGAGAAATTCTCATTGATAAGCAAAAGCTTCCTACTGGTGAAGAGGTGAGTGCAAAAACTGTGATGCTGGAGTCGTACTACAATCAGCTGGGCTATTTGACTCAAGAGCCGAGTGTTTTTGATGGTACGATCAGAGAAAATCTAATATACTGAATAAAAAAACTTCCTACTTCTAAGAGATGACTGTTAGATCTTGATGAGAAAATAAAAAAAGCTCTGAATCAGGCAGAATGTCAGTTTGTATGGGATATGAAAAATGGAGTTGATAGTCAGATTGGTGAAAAAGGAGTCAGATTGTCTGGTGGGCAAAGACAGAGATTAGCAATTGCTAAAATATTTTTGAAAGATCCAAAGATAATCTTACTGGATGAACCAACTAGTGCGTTGGATAGTTTTAGTGAGGAGAAAGTAAGCGAGGCTCTACATCGTTTGTTTGAATGAAGAACTGTGGTGATCGTGGCTCATAGATTACAAACTGTCAAAGAAGCTGATGAAATCCTGGTGTTTGAATCGAAAAATGGATACCAGTCAGAGGTGGTAGAAAGATGAACTCATCAACAGCTCACCAAGAAAAAGTGAATCTATGCTCGTATGCTGGAGTTGCAAAGTGGATTCTAGACTTGTATAAAATTTATTGACAATCAAACATGTATTGCTAAACTAACAATAGATTTATATTGTTTTCTTTCTCTTATGCCAGCTATCACAGTGAATCTACCAGAAAAACTTATTGCTCAAGTAAAAAATCTTGCTAAACAAAAAAAAACTACTCAGAGAGCTATTTTTGAGGAAAGTATTGAACAGTATTCTAAGGAAGCTAGAAAAGCTAAAATGGTAAAAGAAATGAAAGAATATGCTGAGTATCTTGATTCTGATCCTGCTATGAGAGCTGAGATTCAATTTCTTGTCAATGCAGGGAATAAACAATATTTAGAAATGTTAGAAAGAGTGGAAAATGGTTGATATTAAAAAATATGATATCTGGCTTGTTGATTTGGACCCTACTAAATGACATGAGCAGAATGGAAAAAGACCTTGTATTGTATATCAAAATAATCTTATTTCTACTCAGGGAGTTTCTCAAACATTTTTGGTCATACCACTTACTTCTCAAGGTAAAACAGAATCGCCTGTTACACTTTTTCTTAGTAATTTTGAAAGATATTGATTATCATTGCCTAGTTTTGCACTGTGTTTTCAGATGAAAGCTGTTGATGTATCATGATTTGTTAAAAAAATTGGGAGTATTGGTGATGCAAAAACAAAAGAGTTACTCAAAATAAAACTTTTCAATACACTTGATTTTGATGATGATTTCTAAAAATTTCCATCCGATGCGAAAGGTTTCCGATGAATCGAAATAAACTCTCATTATTTTTTTTCACTTCACTTAAAAAATAAATACTCATCTTTTATTTTCTGGTTTAAACTCAAAAAATGGCTAGTGCAACTGAATATTCACTAAAATATATCAATCTGTATCCTAAGACTGAAAAAGAACTGAGAGCAAAGTTGATGGAAAAACACTATGGAGAAGAGGAAATCGAGAAGACGATTACTTATCTCAAACGCAAAAATTATGTCAATGATGAGCTTTATTGTGAACTTTATATCAATTCTCAGTTGATAAAAAAAGGTAAGCCTCTCTATGCTGTAAAACAAAAGCTTCTTCAGAAGTGAGTGGATAAAACTCTAGTTAATAAATCTTTGGCTCAGTATAAAGATGAAATTGATGACTGAGTTTCTCAGACTATTGAAAAACTTATCCAGCAGCGAAAGAAAAAGGGCTTGGAGTGATTTGAAATTATTCAAAAATTGATGATGAGAGGGTATTCTCTGGAGCTTATTAAAAAAGTTTTGAATAAAAGAGAGGAGTAGTTTTTGAAATATATATTTTTCAGAATAATAAATTTTTTTATGAAGAATAGATAGCTGAAATTTGACAAAAAAAAAGTTTTTTGATAGAATGGAGCTGTTTATTTCTGTTTTCTTTTGCGATGGGAGATCCAAAAGAGTCTCAAACTCCTGAAATAAGCATTGATTTAGATCAACTTATTGATGGTTCTAGTAGCGAAAAAAAGTCTGAAAATATGGCTGTTGCTTTTTCTGATAAAAAAAATGATACTGTAAATTTAGCTCATATTACTTTAGAGTCTGCAAAAAAAGATACTATTGTTTTTTGAGATAGTCGTGATTCTTATGATGTTTGAAGTTTGAAAGTTTCTTATTGGAAGCGAATTTTTTTCTCTTTTTGATTTTTGGCTGTTACTGTTATTTCTCTCTTGATTCTTATTTTTTATCAACGATATTTTACTGAGGCATCGAAAAACCATGTCAGTGAAAATGCTTTACCAGTGATCAATGCTTATAAAAAAGTTTCTCGTTTCGTTGATTTTTATTTGCCTTTTCAGTGATTCACTTACTATAATGACTTGCCTTTTGATAATAAATCTGCTGTTCTCAGTATTAATGATGTTGTGGGGAGCGATTCTATTAACTATATTGATAAAAAGGATATTTTGACTAAAGCTAGTGGTATTCTAGGCACTCAGCTGGTAAATATCTATAATGATGTCGATACTACTAAGAAAAAAATCTGAAGAAATGCTTTTTTTAGTAAGGAAATTGAAGATCTGATTATCGACCCAGATGCTTCTTTGCAAAGATCATTGCTTTCACTCGAAGCAATCAAATTTAGTACAGCACTCAAGATTTTTTCTTATCTTGAAAGCTTTTTGACTCAATTTTCTCAGAGCTATGGCTTTTCTTTGCCGACCGTCAGAGTGGCTATTGATGGATTGCTTCGTAGAGGAGAGAAAGATTTGACTGCTTATCTTTTCTACTGTTATTTTAATCCTTATGAAAATCCTGAAACTTGTACAAAATTTGGTGATTTTGATGCTTCATATCGCTATGCACAAGAGCCTAACTTTGATTCTCGTTTTTTTATTTCACTGATGAGGTTTGTAGATCAAAAACTAGAAAATACAGATTTTCCTAGTTTTAATCTTTCATTTCAAAATTTTGATCCAACTTCGAGCAATATTACGATTCAAATTCAGATCAATACTTTTCAACAAGATGAACTTGAACTTTTGTCTAAGTGAATTTTTAACCCTCATATTTTTATGGTCACTCATTTGATACAGCTTCTGAAACAAAGTCTTATTATTGTTTGAGAAAATATTGATTTAACGAAATTGAAGGTGACTAAAAAAACTTTAAAGATTGGATGAATTGATTTTGTGGTCAATACATCATCTTTGACCTTTGCTGTTCCACTTCAAAAGACTACACAAAGAGAGATTTTTGATTATGTGAATGAAGATTTTTAATTTTTTGTAGATGAGAATGAATAATCAGAATAAACATATTATTTCATTTATTGAACGATACAAGAGCCAGGAATTAATTTTTAAAATTGTTTGGCCAGTTTGTGTTGTTGTTTTTTTTATTCTGATTTGACTGAGTTTTTCTGTTTATTTGACGGCGACTGAAATGAATTCTCATTCTGCTGATCTTATCAATGTTTCTTATTATTCTCTTGATCAAGTGAAGAGTAATAATTCTACAAAAAATATTCTTAAAGATGCTAGAAATTTGCCTGATTTGGTAAGATTGTCTCGTAATGCAGAAGAAGAAAATACTAGATTGAATGCTTATTTTGATTCGCTTCAACAACCTTATAAGTCTTTTTTACAGTATTTTTTACTACCACCACTGAATATTTGGGAAGATCCTTACACAAAAGCTATTGATACGAAGCTTATTTGACAAAGATTTTTGGCTGAAAATCCATTTAGCGATTTGGCTTTACTTGGTCGCTGGAGTGACTTTTTCCGTGTGGTTTGAAATGGTGAATTTTATAATGAAATTACTGATATCTCAATTTCTCCTCTTCAAGAGCAGGATAATTGATATTTTTCTTTTGAATTAAATGTTTCTTTTCTGGCTCCAAATAAACGCGCATTTTTATTTTTGATTAATGATTTGTCGTTTAGTTCTAACAGAGAAAATATTTCTTTGGTTCATGAATTTGTTTATAATCTTCGAGAATGACTGAGAATTTCTTATCAAAAAACTCAAACTGGTACGCTTTTGACAGGAAAGAGTCTTGATGATTTTATCGCTCGTTCGCTTATGGATTGGGTTCATGGTAAGCAAGATATTTCTTTCTTGACTGAGGCTGTTATAGAAAATACTATTAAAAAAACTGTTGAATGTAATAATGAAGATCTTCAATATTGTGCTTTTCTTTTCAGACAAAAATATCAAACTGTTCCTTCTTTAGCTTATAGTGTGTGAGATTTGAAAAATCCAGATAAAAAACCTTTGTTGAAAAAATTTTTTCAGAGAATGGCTCCAGTTATGAATATAAAAAGATTTACTTTTACTCCTCAGAGAAAAACTTTGGGGCAAGCTTCTCAGTCTTATGTTGGGCAGATTCAATTTCAGATTTTTGGTAGATGACTTATTAAGTCTGATTACGATAGAATTTCTTTGGCTCTTGCGAAACAGTGTTTTTGACCTCAACAAGATTTACCACTTACTGTGCAATTGGCTAAAAAAACTGTCGATCAGGCTGTTGTTGACTTGGCTAGTATCAGTACTTTGGATACTACTAAGAATAAAAAACTGCAAGAGCTGACTGATATCCTTAATAACTATGAACTCACTTTTGATCAGCTTACTTATTACAATAAAACTATAAAAATCTTTGAAATTTTTAGAATGCTGGATGATGGTAGATTGTGTAGATAACTTTTTTCTGTAATCTCTAAAATTTATTTTCTGGAAATCGTTTCTTAAAATACAGACGCAATAAATTGCGTCTCTATAGAAAATAATTTTTTGGTCAATTTACAAAATTCAAAATCAATACAAATTTTCCAAAACCCTCGCCGGGTGGCCATACTTTTTTGTCATTGCCACAAAAAAGTATGCAAAAAAACTCTAGCCAACGCAAAATCTCGTCTTTACTCTCTTCCTTACTCCTTGACTACTCACTATGTTTTTTCTTGAGTTTTACCGACTCACCATCAAAGGATCGTCTCGTTTTTCTTCCTCTATCACGAGGTTGGACCTCAGACAAGGTTGCGTTGGCGTTGATAACGAGTGATCTTTTGCTGGAAAAAAATTTCGAAGAAAAAGAAATTTAAGGTAACGGTCTCTTTGATAAACTCTGCGAACGGGAGACTTGTTTTTTTTGGAGTAGTTTGTCTGGTTTTCTTTTAAAATGTCAATCTTTTTTTCAGTTATCAGAATATAAAATTATAGTATTTTTGAGGTTTTGAGTAGAATTCAGTATGATATTTTCTTTATTTTTGATGGTTTTCCAATGTTGACTGTACAAGATTTTAAACAGAAACTTAATGATGCTATAATTCAGGCTGATGTTATCAAGATTTTTGATAATCTTTTGACGATAGCAGTCGAGGAGGGGGCTTCGGATATTCATATTGAGCCATTTGAAAATTATTCTAGAATTAGGATTAGAATTGATGGTGATTTGATCGAGTTGGTGCAATATCCAAACAATATCCACGAAAGTATTATTTCTAAATTTAAAATTGAGTCGGGGCAAATGAGACCTGATGAAAAAAGACTGCCTCAAGATGCTAGAGTTTCTACAGTTACTTTGACTAATAAAGAGATCGATCTGAGAGCGAATACTTTGCCGACGGTTTGGTGAGAAAAACTTGTGATGAGAATAGTGGATAAGTCAAAAAAAATTCCGCTTATTAACGAACTGGGATTAGAGTGAATCAATGCTGAGTTGCTTTATAAAAATCTGGCTTATCCAAATGGAATTATCTTAAATACTGGTCCTACTGGATCTGGAAAAACAGCAACTTTGTATGCTTGTCTCGATTTTATTAACAAGGTCGATGTGAATATTATTACTTATGAAGATCCAGTGGAAGTCAAACTTTTTGGGCTTAATCAATCTCAAATCAGAACTGATATCTGATTTACTTTTGCTTCGGGGCTGAGAGCAGCACTGAGACAAGATCCTGATATTATCATGGTCTGAGAAATCCGTGATAAAGAGACACTTGATATGGCTATGGATGCTGCCATGACTGGTCATCTTGTCTTGTCTACGATTCATACGAACTCTTCTGTCGAAACTATTACGAGAGTTTTCAATCTCGGTGCGAAGGCTTTTATGCTGGCTGGTACTTTTAATGGAGTCATCGCTCAGCGTCTTTCGAAAAAAATTTGTTCTCACTGTGCTGTTGATATCAATATTAAAGATAAGCCAGCATTTCAGTTTGCGAAACAAGCTTTTGCTACGATGGATAGAAAAATGCTTAAAGATGAAATTGTTCGTAGAGGTATCAGTTCTGAACAATGGACTAAATTTATCAATGATGGAATCACTTCTTATGGATCTGGTAAAGATCCTCAGAGTGGTGAAACTTGCTCTGTTTGCTGATGAAGTGGTTATAAAGGCAGAATAGGAATTTTTGAATTTATGGATTATAATGAGGAAGTGAAAAAAATGTTATTGGATGGGAAAAGTGCTTTTGATATTGAAAAATATGCGCTTCAGTATGGGATGATTAATCTTGAAAGAGATGGAATATTTAAAGTGATTAAGGGACAAATTTTTATTGACGATGTCTATAAGATCGTAAAACACCATTAAGTAAGTTCTGAGATATTTTCCCTTCGACAGGCTCAGGGACCGGGAGGTAGTTAACTAACAACGATTGGTAAACTTAGGTAATGAAATTCTCTTCATTGAATTCAAAAACTTTTTCATCGATTATTTACATTTTATTTAAAAAATTTTTATTCTGATGGCAATCTCTCTAGTAAAAAAAACATCACTCAAAGCTGATTTTTTTGAAAAACTAGTCATTAAGCTTCAATCTCCTGGATTGAAACACAAGACTGTGTTTTTCAGACTTTTGGCTGTAGCTCAAAAAGCTGGACTTGGTGTCAGAGAGTCGCTTTTTTCTATTTTGAAATCTGAAAGAAATAGTGCTTTGAAAATGATTATTTCGGATTTAATTAAACAGCTGACTCAGTGATTAAGTTTGGCTGAATCTTTGAGAAATCATGGTTATTTTTTTTCTTCTGAAGAGATAGAACTTGTCAAAGCTGCTGAGTTGACTGGTACGATGCCAGAAACTTTAGATTCTATTGCTCGTGAACTCGAAAACTATCAAAAAATTATTGCTAGAATTAGGTCTGCTTTGACTTATCCTGCTGTTTTGATTGTTTTTACTTTGATTGCTGTTATTATTTTATTGACTGCTGTTGTACCAACAATTGTTTCACTTTTCCCTGATAAAACTGCTTTGCCAGCTGTGACATTGTTTATGATTGGAGCATCAGATTTTATGATTTCTTATTGGTATTTGGTGCTTGGAACTGTTTTTCTTTTAGTAAGTGCTTTTTCATTTTTATATAAACATTTTTTGCCTTTTACTATTTTTATTGATAAGCTTACTATTTCTCTTCCATTTCTTTCTGATGCTGTAAAAACTTTTTATCAGTATAGATTTTCAAAATTATTATCAAATTTTTATAAAGCTGGAGTTTCTCCTATTATTGCCCTAGAGCAGATGAGTAATATTTTTGACAATTATTGGTATAAGAAGAAAATGATTGAAATAAAGGGAGACTTGGAAGCTGGTTTTGGTTTTTCTGACTCGATGGAAGGCTCAGATCTTTTTGATCCTTTACTGGTTCAGATTATAATGGTTGGTGAAAATACTGGTAATATAGCTGATGTTCTTGCTACTATGGGGCGTTTTTATAGAGATATTTTTAGGTCGAAAGTTGATATGCTGATGAGTTTTATAGAGCCATTCTTGATGGCTTTTATTGCTTTGATTGTTGGTGGAATTATGGCATCTATCTTTTTGCCTATGGCTGATCTGGTTAATGTGATTGGTAAATCGTTTTAGGTATTTATTTTTTATTGCTTATCGATGAGGTTTATCTTGGAATTATTACTTAATATTTATTTTTACATCGGAGTGATAATTTTTGGTTTTATTATTTTTTATTTTGATCTGGGTGATGTGAGCTCATCTTTTCAAGCTGTGCTTCTTTGACAGGAAAATATCAAAATAGGTACTCATTATGTTCAAAAAAAATCTATTGATAATACTGTTTACGCTCAGACTTTGACTAATATTGCTTTGTGAGAAAGAAGTCTCGGAGGTATCCAAGGAGCTTATTCTGATGTTTTAGTCACGATTCAAACTATGGAAGTTCTTATTTCTACTGATATTATTGCACTTTTAGAATGAGCTACTGAGAGAAGAAAAGTACTTAGTTCTTATAATGGTCAAGTTGATACAGCTCTGGCTAGAAGTCAAGATATGCTGCTTTCTCTTCAAACTGATGTTACGGAGTATACTAATGAAATGACTGTTTGTGATAATGCTAAGAAAGTTTGAGATACTAATTTTTTTCAATGACTGAGTCAGTATGATATTAAAGCTGCTCAAGATGGTATCAATCAATCTATCGAAAATGGTCAATGTGCTACTAAATATAGAATTCTTCTTAATTCTCAAAGAATACTTCTTTCAAAACTTGTTTTTTTGAGAGCTTTACTTGTTCAGAAAAATGATTTGATCGTTACTAATGAAGATAATATCATTATTCATCTCGATTTTTTCAAAGATGAATTACTCGAAAAACTTATCAATCTGAGAGACCAGCTGAAAAACTATAATGCTGAAACTATATAAAAAATTTTTATTCTGCTCTCCTCGCAACGATGAGTTTTTTGATTTGCCTGGCGGTCTTTGAGTTTGACGGGAGGTGGTTTTTTCAGTTTTCAGAAAATTACTTTTTTTTATGAAAGAAAGTGTAGAGTTTTACTCTGAGGAGTTCTTTATACTGGATAGAAAGTTGAACGATAGAGAAAATAGTAGTGGTGACTATATAAAGTCCGATACTTGATGGAGAGCTGTAGACGAATGTTCCCATCATGAAAACGAAAAAAATATTCATTGATCACATCATTTTGGTCATGTCTGGCATCTGAGCATTGGCTATAGCTGGAGTAGCTGGCTTATTGAGAGTGGTGAGTTGCATCTGGAAGTACATTCCGATTGCTGCTAAAATAGTGAGGATAATGTTTCAGCTTTTTAGCAGATCTATAGAGAAAAAATTTGTATTGATGTTGGCTGGATTCGTATAAGCTAGACCAAAAGAGCTGAAAAAACTATAGATCTGAGACTGCATTTCTGCTTGGTCGGTAATGTGTCTTACGACATAAAAAAGTCCTATAAAAACTGGTATCTGTAAAAGCATTGTAAAACAACCTTTTAATGGTGCCATACCTTGAGTTTTAAATATTTTCATTGTTTCTTCTTGTAGTTTTTGTGGGTCGTCCGCATATTTTTCTTGGATTTCTTTGAGTTTTGGCTGTATATCGTTCATGTGTTTTTGCATTTCGTTTCCTGCTGCTGTTTGTCTGAGAAGCAAAAATCTTATCAAAAGTGTCATTAGTATAATGGCGATACCTAGATTTCACTGAAAAATGGCTAGAAAAAGTATGAGAATATTAAAAATAGGACGATACATTATTTCTGTGATTAGTAATGATAATGGATTCATTTTTTTCAATGAAATGAGTGGTAAATACCCGTAGAATAATGAAAATCTTTTTGAAAACAAATCGAAAAATTATAAAAAAACTACCTCGCTGGTGGGGTAGTTTTATTGATTGTCTTTTTTGATGTAGTCTATGATTACTTCACCAAGCGTTTCTACCAAAATATTGAATTTATCGGTATCTGGTGCTGGCGAAATATCTTCGTCTGGCTGGTACTGTCTATGTTTGGTATGAAGCAAAATGTCTGAATGTAACTTGGGATTATTGATATATCAGAATTTATAACTGATTCATGGATCAAGAGAGATAGCTAAATAGCCTCTATTGAGCATAGATGATAGTAGGTTATCTTGCTCGTGACTTACTGTTTCTATCTTAGGTCGATCAAATGTTTCCATTTTATACTCTGTGAGTCAATTTCGATTGAAAACACTAACTCAATGTGGTGTAATTACTATCGTATCTAAGTATTTATTCAGAAGTTCTAGAATCATAGTGATGTAGATTATAAGTCCCATTGAGCCTGCTATGATATCAATTCGATTATTTTTGATATAAAATCAAATTCCATAGTATATTCATAGAATTATTGATGTTATAAGACAATATTTTGCGGCAATCCAAAGGTATATCCAGATATCATAGTCGATCATGTGGATTATTTTTTGGTTACCTGTATATTTTTTGATGATTGCATTTTTCAGAGACATTGTATATTTTTTTGATACATCAAAAATACGATTTTTGTGGGTTGTCTCTTAAGAAGATTTTTTTGAAGAAGATTTCGCTGCTTCCATTTTTCTCTTTTTTTCTTCAAATTTTTCGAGTCTTCCTTTTGTGATTTGAGTTTTCACAACTCCTTTGTTGTATACTGGATGACAAGCTGGACATGTTTCTACTTTAATAGGACCTTTTGCTGTTGTATTTATTGTGAAACTATTTCCACAGATACAGTTTACTTCTACTGCTTGATTGTATGAAGGGTGAATTCAATTTTTCATTGCTATTATTTATAATTTTAAAGGTTTTTTCTAAGTTTTTTGAAAGATTATCTTCCAAAAGTTATATGTTCATCAGCTCTTTTGTGAGAGAAAAGTTCTTCAGGTTTGAAAAATCTTTCTACTTCTACTTCTGCTGCTGTTGCATCTTCTGATGCGTGTACTACATTTTTTCCAACATAGACTGCAAAGTCTCCTCTAATAGTCCCTGGAAGAGCTTCGGTAGGATTAGTAGCACCTACTGTTCTTCTTACGATTTCTACAGCATCTGGTCCTTCCCAAACTTGTAAAATAACAGGAGCAGAAGTCATGTAATCTACAATTTCTCCAAAAAAAGACTTACTAAGAAGGTGAGAATAGTGATCTTTTATGAGATCATCTCATAAGATTTGCATTTTACAACCTACAAGTTTTAGACCTCTTGTTTCAAACTTATCAGTTATTTTACCACTAATTCCTCTTACGACAGTATCAGGTTTTAGAATTACAAGTGTTCTTTGAGTCATTTTAGTTTGGGGTTTGGAAAATAAACAGATCTATTCTATACTTTTTTGTTTCTCTTTTTCAATATAAAAACCGAGAATATTGACTTTTTTTAGATTCGTGATTGTGAAGATTCTCTATCTCTTCTTGTTCTTGCTAAATATCTAGCTTTTATATGCAGAATTTTAAATTTTTTATATGTTTTCGAGAGAATCAGGTTTTGAAAATTTGATTTCGGAAGTAATGAGAACTGTAATGATGCCATGTAAGAATATTCGTAGGGGAGCTCGAGCAATAGAGTAGAATAGCAGAGGACTATTTTGGAATTGAGCAGCCAAGATAAGCAGAGAATTGGTATTGAAAATAGTGGGTCATAAAATAGCTGTTTGAGCTGTCAAAATGGCACTAATAACTGTGAGTGGGATGATGATAATTTTGAGAAAAATTCTAGTATTTTCGTCTGATGGGAGACTGATGTATATTTTTGATTTTGAGAAAATGAGTACCATGAGGACTAAGTAAGTGAGTATGATGATTGTGAGTTTGCTGTTTGTTAGGAAAAAATCTAGTTGACCAAAAGTTACACCTAAGAATGCAATCTGTGAAACTAATGGTTTGATCGCAAAACTGATTGTATCTATGGTGCTTCAGAGAGCTACACAAATGATGGTGAGTAAATAATTTCCTAAAATAATTCTCATCATTTTGTCTATCCCTATAGCGAATGCAAAAACGAATAAAACTCCAATAAGTCCAGCGATGATGTAGTTCATTACTTCTCGATTCATTACATTGAACATTGAAAAAATAAAATTCTGGATATTGTTTGTATTTTTTTCCCGAAATACTATGGGTTGCAACTAGGCTATTTTTTTGTACAACGACATTATTTATTGTATCTTATTTTTCTGGATGAACTTTGCAAATAAAAAAAGTTTTACTTTGATTGAAATTGTTGTAGTAGTTATGCTCTTGGGAGTCGCTTTGATTGCTGTTTTTCAATCTCTTAACTATGCTTTTCGTTGATCTGAACAAACAAGATATGAGACTATTGCTTTGAATCTAGCAAGAGAGTGAGTTGAACTTGTTGGTCAGATAAGAGATAGTAATCGACTTCAGTGGAGCTGAAAAACAGATCTATGTTGGTTGAAATCTGATCCGTATCAAGATTTTGGTGGTATTGGTTGTGAAAATGATGCTTGGATTCAAAGTGGCTGGTATGCTTTAGTAAATTACAAATTTGCAGATCAAACTGTCTATCGTCTAGATTTTATGACGGGTGCTAGATTTGAATTCTCATGATGAATTAATGCCAGTGATTTAAAATTTTCTTTGTGTTTCTTGAATGATGGTTGATGGTCTAGTTGTCCCGATAATTATCCAACTTGATCTCAATGAAAATATTGGAGAGCTGTAAGAGTTTTAGGGCTTTATGATAAGGTCTGAACAGGTAATTTTTTATCTTGTCCAACTGGAAATACTGGCCTTTGCTGAGACTGAACTGCTAAAGAGCTTCGTTTTTGTGTTGTGGTGGGCTATGAATTATTGAGTAGAGGTAAGGTAGAACTTTGTAGTATTCTTACTAATTTCAAATAAGAAAAATTTATATTCTGGTGAATGTTCTTTAAATATATAACATAATAAATTGGTTCTCTCTCTATACGAAAATCACCATCCAATTTTCTGGTGACTTTTTACTATGAATATTTTTTCAGCTTTTTAGCCTTGTTTTCATCTGAAAAAATTGTATACTATATGCAATTTCAAGAAAACTTTTGTTTACTTAAGTGTGGCTTTGGTTTTCGGGTGATCGTGTTTGCGGTTATACCAGAATTTTTATTTTTACAGAAAAAATATGGCTTTGAGAAATATTGCAATTATTGCCCATGTAGATCATGGGAAAACTACTTTAGTTGATCAGCTTTTGAAACAATCTGGTACAATGAAAGCTGCTGAAGATCAGCACTTGATTATGGATAATAACGATCAGGAACGCGAAAGAGGAATCACAATTTATGCGAAAAATACAGCAGTTCGCTATGAAGGAGATACAATCAATATCATTGATACTCCGGGACATGCTGATTTTTGATCTGAAGTGGAACGCGTTCTTCGTATGGTTGATTGTGTGGTTTTGGTAGTGGATGCTTATGAAGGTCCTATGCCTCAGACTAAATTCGTTTTGAAAAAATCTTTAGAACTTGGTTTGAAACCTATTGTTGTGCTGAATAAAATAGACAAACCTACAGCAAGACCAAAAGAGGTAATAAATATGCTTTTTGATTTGTTCATTTTGCTTGGAGCAAGTGATGAACAAGCTGATTTTCCAGTAATTTATGCTAGTGCTAAAAATGGATATGCGCTTAAAAATCTTGGAGATGAACCTGTAGATATGAAACCACTTTTTGAAGCGATCAAAGAGTATGTGAAACCTGCAGCGGATCTTTCTGACAAGCCTTTTCGTATGCAAATTGCTAATTTGGCTTATGATGATTTTGTTGGAAGACTTGGGATTGGTCGTGTCTATGAAGGGACGGCAAAAACTGGTCAGCAAGTGACTATTATCTGAAATGATGGAGTTAAAAGAACTGGTAAAATCTCAAAAATTTATACAACACTTGGTTTACAGAGAGTAGAATCTCAGGAAGCGAGCTGTGGAGATATAATTACGATTGCTGGAATTCCGAATATTTTTGTCTGAGAAACTGTAGGAGCTGGTGATATCGAAGCTTTGCCTACTATTTCTATTGATGAACCGACTCTTCGTATGGAATTTCTCGTTAACGATTCTCCGTTTGCTGGTAAAGAAGGAAAATATTTGACTACGAGAAACCTCCAAGAAAGATTGACTAAAGAACTTGAGACAAATGTCGGATTGAAAGTAGATATGACTGATAGTAAATTTATTGTTTCTGGAAGAGGAGAACTTCACTTGTCTGTTTTGATTGAATCGATTCGTAGAGAAGGTGGTGAACTCCAGGTTTGACCTCCAGAGGTTATTTTTAAGATAGAAGATGGAAAAAAACTTGAACCGATAGAAAGTTTGGTGATTAATATTGAAGATCATTTGGCTGGTAGTGTGATAGAAGCACTTTCAAATCGTAAATGACTCATGACTTCAAATATTTCTGAAAATGGTCTGACTACTATGGAATTCGAGATACCAACCAGATGATTACTTTGATTTAGATGAGAATTTATTCTTTTGACGAAAGGTGAAGGAATTATGTATTCATCTTTTTCTCACTACGATGATTATAAAGGTGAAATTCAGAAGAGACAGTTTGGTTCTATGATTTCTGGAAATACTGGTGAAGTGATGAAATATAGTATTTATAAACTTCAGGATCGTGGACCTATTTTTGTTGACCCAGCTCAAAAAATTTATGAGGGAATGATCGTGGGTGAACATCTTAAAGGATGAGATCTTGTTATCAATTTGACGGTGAATAAGCAGCTTACTAATGTCAGAAATAGCTGAAACGATGAAGCTATGCGTTTAGAACCTATTGTTCATTTGACTTTGGAAGATGCGCTTGGTTATATCGGACCAGATGAACTTGTCGAAATCACTCCAAAAAATATTAGAATGAGAAAAAAATATTTGACTGAAAGCGCTAGAGCTTTGGCTAAAAAAGGGACTAAGTAAGAAATTTTTATAGAAAAAGCACCTCGGAAACGAGATGCTCTTTTTTTATTTTGCTTTTGCGAACTTGTACCGATAGTCTTAGAAATACTTTATACTAGAACTTTTTTATCTTTACCTTCTTCGTTTTACTTGAAGCTAAAGTGTCCAAAATCACCGGTATGACTAAATTATAAATTTTCATGGTGATTGAATTTATATAGTCCAATGAAAGCTCCGAACCAAATGGCTGGATAGAGTGGATTAAACTCCCACCATTTTTTTGCTAGATTTGGTGAATCTTTGTCTTGATGGTGGTTGTTTTGAAACCATTCACCTAGAAGCATAATATCAAGTGGGAGACAATTTACAGACTTGTCATTTGTGTCTTCGTAATTTCTGTAGCCATATTTATGACCGCACCAATTAACTAATGCTCCATGAAAAGGATTCATGAGCCAGTGAATTGGTAAGAGGAGATAAAGATACTCGTGTCCAGAGGGGAGGAATATAAGATAGAATACGGAATAACTTATGCCCCAAGACAATCTAGAAATCAAGCTTTCCCCCATTTTTTCAAACCAAGACCAAATAGGTCTCTTTGTATCCCATTTTTCGTATTTATCAGGATGATCAGATATTTCGATATAAATTTTTTTTGTATGCCACATCATCCCGAATATATCTTTGAAAAAATGAGGAGAGTGAGGATCAGATTTTGTATCGCTAAAATCGTGATGCATGCGATGCATGATACCATAAGCGCGGGGATTGAGAAAACTAGAACCTTGGAGAATCCAAGAAATTATGAAAAACAGTTTTTCAGTTCGTTTTGACATCACAACAGTGCCGTGAGCACTATATCTATGATGAAAAAAACTTTGCATTGCTAAAGCTCCATACCAATGAATAGTAAAAAACAAGCCAATCGGAACTGATATCCAATAGATAGCAATCAATGTGGGAATAAATAATGCCACTAAAATGTACGGGATTGTAGGTTTTATCTTCATTTTTTTATTTCCTCTTGTTTTTTAGAAGAGGCTTTGCTAGTATACTAAAAATTTTTCTATTTCAAATATAATTTATTTTTCTGGTTTTTACTATGAAAAAAATTCAAATTTCTGATGCACTTTTCCCTTTTTTGAGAGCTGTGAAGGAAAATAATAATACTAAATGGCTTCATCTTCATGACGATCTGTATCGTGAGGAACGCAAACTTTTTACTGACTTTGTCGATGCTATATTGGATGAGCTGAAAAAGCTTAATCCTGAGTTGTTTGGTGAACTAGAGGCTAAAAAGTGTCTGTTTCGTTTCAATAGAGATGTTCGTTTTTGACATGATAAATCTCCTTATAAAACTAATTTTTCTGCTGTTTTTGCTCTTGAGGGAAAAAAATCTCCGTATGCTAAATTTTATGTGAGTCTTGAGCCAGATGGGAAATCTTTTATAGGTGGTTGACTTTATTATCCTGATGCTTCGGTCCTAAAAAAGATTAGGAACTTTATGCTTTCACATCGAAAGACTTATCAAAATATAATTTCTCAGCCAGATTTTTTGAAAATTTTCTGATCTGTTCAAGGTGAATCTACTAAAACTATGCCTCGTGGTTTTGATAAATCTCATCCTGCTGAAAAAATTATTCGTATGAAAGCTTGGTATGTTGGTGTTAATCTTTCTGATAAGGAAGTGATGAACTGAGATATGGTAAAAAAAACTATTGAGTTTTATAAAAAAATACAGACTTTTCTTGAACTTTTGAACAAGGCTGTGGAATCTTAAAAAATTATTCTAGGTTTGGAGAACCACATTGAAAGCAGTATTCAAAATTATATGGATATTGGTTTCAGCAGTTTTTGCACATTGTTTTTAAATTATTTCAACAAAAAACGCAGTAAGTATAATTTTTTCAGTTTTGTTTTTTACAATGATGGCATGTAATAACTGGTTTTGTTGATGTTGATTTTGATTTTGATTCTTTTTTCTTGATGGTGACTGGTCTGATTGCTCGATAGAGTGGTAATCAAAGCAGAGGGGTACCGATTGTTATAAATATTATACTGAGAAGTCGTAAAAAAATATTATTTGTTCTGGATGTTATGTCTTTGATCGTGTAAATAATTGCCATAATCCAGACGAAGCAGAAAAAAATCACTCCAGAGGTAATCAGGGCATTTGGATTTTGTGTATTTCACACTGTGCTGCTTATTGAATTTATGAAATGAGTGATTCAACCAGTCATTGGTTTTTGTCTTTGCAGAATAAAAATTTTTTATGAAGTGGTTTTTTTATGAATTTTGATATTGTTATCTAGTTTTTTAATTTCTTTGAGAAGATGACCTATTTTATTAGGATTTTTGAAGTAAGACTGGATGTGAAGAGTCACTAGATTGTTGTTATTTTTGATGTTGAGGGCATTGATTGTGATATGAAGATCACTGTAAAGTCATAAAATTTTGAATGTTTCTGGGTAATCTGCTTCGATTTCTAGTCGGAGTTCAAATTCATATGAGTTTGATTCTTCTCATTTTCGGTGAGCTTCATAGACTTTTTCATAAGAAAGTGTGTTCATTGCTTTACAAGAAACTGTGTGAATTTTCATTCATTCTTTATCTGATTTAGCGATAATTTTATTGCTGATTGTCGGTTTACATTCTTGACAAAGATGATATGTCATCAATTTCTCGTCGATGATTACTACTGATTTTATTTCAGATGGAGTGTTTGTTTTATTCGTCTTACTTAGTTTTGGAGCAGTAGCCAGAGAAATATTTTTATAATATTTTTGGATAAGTTTGATGTATTTTTCTTCTGGAGAGTCAAATAGTCTCAATAGCATAAGATTGAGTTTTTCTCCTCAGAGATCAGCTCAAATAAGATCGTCTTTTGCAAAAATCTTTGGAAGATTGTTTTCTATGAGTTTTTTATTGAGGAGGTCGAGAGATTTTCTGAGTTCATTCTCTTTATCTTTTTGATTGAGATATTTCGTTAGTTTTGCTTTTGCGGTCGGTGTGTGAAGAAAATCTATCCAGTGTTTGGAAGCAGTGTATTTATTTTTTGAAGTGACAATACTTATCATGTCTCCTGTCTGAAGTCTGTGTCAAATTGGCTTAATGACTCAATTTACTATTCCGTGTTTGAATTTGAGACCGACATCGCTGTGAATTCTAAATGCAAAATCTAGTAGAGTACTATGGTTTGGAAGCTCAACGATATCTCATTTTGGAGTGTAGATGAATATGTTTTTTTCAAGGAGTTCTATATTGAGTTCATTTTTGAATTCTTCTTTGGTATCAGCAGATTTGTAAGTTTTTACAATTTCTTGGAGTTTTTTGATCCAATTTGTCTGTTTTTCAGACATGGTGGTAGAGCCTTTATTTTCTGAATATCCAATATGTGCAGCTACTCAAAATTCTGAAATTTCGTCCATTTCTTTTGTCCTTATTTGGATTTCTACTGGAAAGTTGAACATTCCAAAAATAGTAGTGTGAAGACTTCTATAACCGTTGAATTTTGGAATGGCTATATAATCTTTAATTTTTTTGATAAGAGGAGTAAATTCTCCGTGAATAATTCACAAAATATTGTAACAGTCAATGACTGAATCTGTTACTATTCTAAATGCCAGAATATCCATTATTTTTCCAAAATCTTCTGTGTGATATTTGTTGTCTAGTTTTTCAAAAATTCTGTAAGGGCTTTTTAATCTTCAGCTTACTTCGCTATTTTTTACTCAATTTTTGTGGAGGAGATGTTTGATAATCTCTATTCAGTCATGGGCATAATCGATGCTTCCTCCAAATTGATGTTGCATAAAAGATATTACTTTCTCAAAACTTTTTGGTTCTAGATTTCTAAATGATCCATTTTCTAGATAAAGTTGATAACGATATAGTCCTAGTCTTTTGGCAATTGGAACAAAAATTTTCATGGTTTCTTGTGCAATTCTATGTCTTTTTTCTTCTTTTGGATGATAATGTAAGGTTTGAATATTATGAATACGATCTGCTATTTTTACGAAAATTACTCTCAAATCTTTTCCCATTGCTAGAAAAGTTTTTTTTAAGGTTTCGAGTTGTCTATCTTCTCAAGCATATCTTACTTTTGAAACTTTTACTAATCATTCACAGAGATCGGCTACTTCTTTTCCGAATTTCTTTTTGATGTCGTCGTAAGAAACTGGTGTATCTTCGATTACATCGTGTAAAATACAAGTTTGAATCGTTTCAATGTCTGGTTTGATGTCCATCAAGAAGAGAGTGGCTTTGAGTGGATGAACGATGTATGGTTCACCAGAAAGTCTTTCTCCTTCTCCGTGAGATATATGAGCGAATTCATAAGCTTCTTGAATTTTTTCTCCAGTTGCTGGGTCTTTGCTATATTGAGATGCTAAAAATTTTATTTGATCTACTAAAAACTGAGGATTTTTATCAAAAATTGGCTTATAATCAAAAAAATCTTTTATTTCTGATAAATTCATGCATGAGAATGAAGTGATAAATATGTGAAACTTCTCTCTATTTTTTTTTAATGATTTTTCAACTCTAATCTTTAAGTAAGTCGTGAAAAAAGTGCTACTGTGATAATTTGTTTATAAAACCATAGAAATGAGTATCTTTGAATCGATAAAAAAAGATGCTTTTTCTGCATCTTTTGATTTAATTATACTACTGTTTTGAGTGCTAAATCAAGTTCAGCATCTGTTTTTTCATGAGCTTCAGTGATTGCTTGATTTGTTTTTTTCTCTTTTTCTAGCTTTGTTTCTTCTAGTAAAGTTTTTAATCATACTGTCGTATTGTTTTCCTTTAGTGGTTCATTTTTTTCCACAGATGTAACAAACTTATCTAATTTTTCTACTTCAATTACTTGAGTTTTTTCATCTTTTCCCTCTACAAATGCTTCTATAAATTTTAAGAATTTTTCTTCGTTTGGTTGTTCGTTTTCTTTACCATTGAAAAACTCCAACATTTCTTTGTATCTATGGGGCAAACCACCTTGATAGGAGTTAATACGTTTTTTGTTTGTTTCTCGAAAATTTTGAAGTCTTTCAAATGAATTCAGAAGAGAGTAGTTGAGATTTCACTTTTCATTTATATTGTTTTTCTCGATTGTATTTTTTAAGATCGTGAGATAACGATATGATCATGGATTTTTTTCTTCATCTATGGTTTCACCCAGATTACAATATTTTTTCATTTTTTCAGTTGGTTTGAAAAAAGTTAATAATCTGCTTCAAGTACTGAATTTATTGAGATGCCTTTCCAGTTCTTCTTGTGTTTGTTTTTCACTCAGTTTTTTAGGATCGGTCATATCATTTATTTTTTCTGTGATAGCTGTTTCTAGTTTTTCTTGAAATTTAGTTTGGAAAAATTTTTGGAATTCTTCTCATGCTTCTACATTTTTACCTTCTTCGAGAGTCTTTTCTGCTAATTGGAGGAGAAAATTTTCATCAATGAGTTCTTCAAATTCAGAGAGAGCATGCATTTTGACTGTAGATGTTTCTGAAAATGAAAAATTTTTACTATCTCGGCTGAATGGATTGGTCATTTTGAGGAGCCCATTTTTGTCAATATTGATGTTTCAGCTGATGTTGTTAATTTTATCTATTTTGATTCTTTGATTGAATGAACCATCTCATTCTATGTTTCTTTTTTCTACATTAAGATTTAAAATATCTTTATATGGTCAGGTTTTTTGCTCAATATTTTTTATAAAACCATTTACTGTCATTGGCAATCCTATTGTTTCATAGATATTTTCTAGGATTTCTTGACCTTCAAATGTTGTATTGTTTGATTCATTGCTTTCTACTCAAGAACTGTAAAAAGTATCTGAATTTTCTTCTTTTTTTTCTGAAGATCAGACTTTTTTTCTTTTAACTTCTATTCAATTTCAGATTTTTTTTCAGACAAATTTGTTATTTAATTCTATTCAAGTCCTTCCTGATTTTTTCATGAATTGGCCTACTTCATTTGTTTTTTGTTTAGCATGATTTTCGTCTATTTTTATTGGTTTTGATGTTATCTCCTCTTCATAAACTTCTAAATTTTTTCAGTTATCATCTTCTTTTTTATGAGAGTTCTTTTCTTTTTCATTTTCATTAGCTTCTTTTTTAAGATTTTTTTCGATTTCTTTTTGTTTTTTTGCAAGTAGTTTTTCTGTATCTTCAATTTTATTATATCCTGCTAGACCTTTTGCAATATCTTTGAAGATTGGATAAATTGTTTTTAATGAATCTATAGTTTCTGTTGGTAATTTTAGTCTATTTGGTCAGCCATCTATTGCTTGAGCGAAGTCTGCTCTTGAAAAAAAAGCTTGTAGATAACTGAAATCTACTAATGTTACATCTGTTTTGTTTTCTTTATTGAATTTCTCAAGCTTTTTTTCAATTTCTTTTATCTGTGCTAAGTCAAGATCTGACCTTCGTAGTGTTGCACCTCAGCTGAGCTCGATTGATTCAGAAAGTTTTTTTGTCGTTACTGATATCAATAGAGCTTTTTTTTCTTTTTCTTTTGAAAAAAGCTCTTTCTCTAGCTGTTCATAGATCGTTTTTTTGCTTTTTAGGTTATCTTCTACAGCTTTATTGTTTGGATCGATTCATGTTGATACTTTATTTCAAAAAAGTGTTTTGAGATGAGCTATCATAGAGATATCGAAGCTTGTATGATAATTTTTATTAAATCTTTCTAAATTTGCTCAAAAAACTTTGTCTTTTTTTAATTCTAGACTGTTCATGTTTGTTACTTGTTTGAATTCTTCAGATTCAACTTCAACTTTGAAATTTCTGGTAGCTCAATCCAAGTTATTGTAGTTTGAGATTTTTTCTTGGTCGATTGATTCTGGGGTCTCTTTTCAGTTTAAATATCACATTTTTGCATTACTAGGTAGTAAATTTTTATTATTCTAATTGAAAAAATAAAAAAAGTCAAATTTCTGGTTTTTTTCGTGCTTGCAATGTTTTCTTCAATCATTACTTTTATCTGTGAGATTTATTTTTTACTGTCGTCAGTATGGCAATTTTTTTTGAAATACTTAAGGGATTGTTTTTTCTTAGTAGTGTCGTGATAGCTGTTTTTTACCTTAATGGAGGGCAAATTTTGACAGTTTTTGGTGTGCAATCAGAGGTTTACGAGATGCTGAAAGTACTTATGATGCCTTGATATCTCATTCTATGTGGCTTGATGCTGTGATATATTATTGCTCATTTACGAATAGTCCAGCAAGATGATGATGAGCAACCTCGTCAGGGTATTTATGTGAAATCTTTTATTATTGGTATTTTTCTTGGTATTGTTCTTGCTTTGATCTCACTTTTTGTTTCATAATTATCCCATATTATTTCATGAAGTTACAAAAAATTTCCATCCAATTTTTGTTTAAAAAAATAAACCTGTCTGCGGCAAGAAAGTGCTCATCTTTTATTTTGCTTTTTTTCTTTTTAGTGGCTGGTTGTTCTTCTACTGAAACGACTCCTACTGAAAGAGTGGTCTCTTTTGATAAGTTTTTTGTTACTGTGCCGGCTCAATTTGTTCCTATGAATCCATCAAGTGTTGATCATATTAGTTTGAAGGGTAAAATAGCCGCAGTTTTGAAGGTTCGCGGTGATCTTTATGATACTAATTTTATTGTGTCGATTTCTTCACTTGCTCAGCCTATGAATTCTCGTGAATTTGCTCAGATTTTAGCTATGAAGCTCAAAGATAATCTTTTTGGCTATCGTTATCTTGCTAATGATTCATTGAGTTTTTCTTGTGGTGAAAAAGATTATCAGTGATATTTCCATACTTTTACAGTAAATGAGAGCTTATTGTCACAGAAAAAACCGACTTATTATTTTGGGCAGTATTATTTTGTAGATAATAAAAAAGGCTATATTTTATCGTTTAGTAGTAATGTTGATACTGACTTATCTCTTTTTGAGGGTTATGTTTCTGAAATAGGCTGTTTGTCGTGATCTACGATAGCTTTTAGAAAATAACCTTTAAAAAATTGTGCTTTTAGCGAAAATCAGTATAAATACTTTAAGATCTTTATTTTTTGAGAATTTATGATGAATCAATCTTTTAATCTTATCAATATAGAACCTTCTTCTACGAGTGGTCGACAGATCGTTTCAAAAACTGGAATTGGTTTGCTTATTGGTGTGATGATTTCAGCTTTGATTTTTATTATTGTTGGATTTCTTGGTAGTATTTTTCAGATTGTAGATGGACAGACCAATCCACTTCTTCCTTTTATTATGCTTTTGATTGCTTTTGTGACGACTTTTATTGGAACTGTGATTGTCGCTTGATTTTATAGTTTGTTTTACGGTAAAAAATATTACGATTCTTCCAAAATGTTTGCACTTTGATTGCTTGCTGATGTATTTGTTTTTCTTATTTTTTTCCCGGTTTATCTTGTTTACTATAGCGATTTATCAAGCTTGTACTATGTCTTGGCTTTCCATATTTTGTTCTCTGTTTTTGTGATTCACTCAATGATAGAATTTACTTCAAATCCAAATTATAGTGCTTCTCATCTTATTGGAACGATGATCTGATTTATTTCTGCTGTGACGCTTTATGCTTTTGTCGATAAATTGGTTCAAGACATGGCTCCAGAAAATAAAAATTATTTTTTAATGCTTATGCCTTCAATATTGGCTTATACTTTGATTCCTCTTTGGCATGGAATCTGGGAAGTAATTTACTATAAATTTTATGAATCTGGTTCTAACTTTTTTTATTTGCCGTCGCTGAGTGAAGTCACAATGGATGCGAGTGAACTTGAAACGACTGAGGTTGATGACTCTGAAACTAATGTAAATATTGGATAGGCTCTGTTTGTACAAAATATTTATCTTTTTGGTCAGTTAGTATGCTTTTTTATCATATTGGAGCAGGATTAAAAATTTTTATAGGTGTTTTAATTTTATGGGTTTTGTATGTTTTTGTTAATGTCTATCAGGATTATTTGCCTGCTTTAGCTTTTGGGTTTTTGGGAATTTTTTTGGCGAGTTGGGGATTGAGCTTTTATTTTTTTCTTTTTTTTCAGAGTTTTTTTGCTAAGAAAACTCTATGAAGTGTCATGGCTTTGAGTTATAAACTTTCTCTTTTGTTTGGGATTTTTGTACTTATTAATGCTGTTTTGTTCGTTTCTGAAATGTGGACTAAATTTTTGTGACTTGTATTGTTTGTGATTTTTGTTTTAATTGATGTTTTTGTAAGTAGTGATGAATCTAGAAAATGATAAAGCTCTTTTGCTTATAGAATCAAGGCTTCAAAATGTTTTTGATCCAGAATTTCCTATCGTTGATATCTGGACTATGGGACTGATTTATGCTGTGGATTATCAGCTCGATCAGAAAAAAATTATCATTACTATGACTTTGACTTCTCCGGCTTGTCCAGCTGGGGATCAGATTGTTGGTGATATTAAAAATGCTTTGCTCGAAGATTTTCCTGATTTTTATGTCCAAGTTGATATAACTTTTGAGCCGAATCGAACTTTTGATATGATCAAGGATGACGATCTGAAGAGAATGTTTGAGTAAAATTATTTTTCATTTATTTTAGTCCAGACTGAATTTATTTTTTCTAGTACGATTTCTTTCGATTCTTTACCACATACAATGATGAGTTTTTGAGCTGTAGATCATTTTATCATGTTCATTTGGAGACCTGTTTCGATGAAATAGGAAAAGTGGAGACGAAAATCTGATGTACCTTTCTGTTGTCTTTGGATAGGTCATGGTATGATTCTCTGAATCTCTGGAATTTTTTCTATTTCTAAAAGAAATTTTTCAAATTCTTTTAAACAGTGGTGAGGGGTACGAATTTTTTTGAGTGGTGATATCATTTTATTTTTTATACCGATCAAATTTTTTCTCAATTTTCATGGTGATTGAGTTTACTTTTTTGTTGAAAAAAAACTAGGTAATCGTAAGATCTCAACTAATTTTGTGTTTATTTTTTGAGAACCAGAAAATGATTTTATTAGAATGAAAAAAAGTAGCTACTGAAATAAAAGAAAATTTGAAAAAATATTTTTCTCCTGCTGAATTTCGTGATAGTTACGTTGGTATTATTTTGCTCGGTGATGACAAAGCGTCGGCTGTTTATGTTCAGATGAAGAAAAAATTTGGTGAAGAAGTTGGTGTGAATGTGAAAATTTTTGGTAATTGTATGCAGGAACAAGCTGATTTTCCTAATGAACGACATTGGTTTCAGAATAAAAATTTTTATGAAATTCATGAGGTTCTTTGAGTAATTCAGATGCTCAATGCTGATCCAAAATGTTTGTGATTTTTGGTTCAGTTGCCTTTGCCAACTTACTTGCAGGCTCATAAAGCTCAAATTCTGGCTCGTATTTCTCCTCAAAAAGATCTTGATGGACTTGGAGGCAAACTTTTTGGGCTTTCTACTATTGATTATCTTGATTTTTTGCCCGCTACGCCCAAAGCTGTCTTGAAGCTTCTGAGCTCGTATGGTTTTTCTGATTTTACTGGGAAAACTGTATTGGTGATAGGGCAGAGCAATCTCGTGGGCAAGCCACTAGCTGTCGAACTGATTAAGCTCGGGGCTGAGGTGGTGAGCGTCAATGAACATATTTCTCGTGATTTGTTGATCCAATTTTCTCAGCATGCTGATATTATTGTCAGTGCTACTGGGCAGGCCCATCTGGTTGACCAAAATTTTATTAATTCTACAAAATCCCAGATTTTTGTGGATGTGGGCTATGCTATGAAGGATGGAAAACCAACTGGAGATATGAATGCTGAGGCTTTGGCTGGGAAGGTGGCTGGTCTAAGTCCTGTCCCTGGTGGAGTTTGACCTGTGACAGTTGCTTGTATTTTTGATAATCTTCGTGTTTTGCTGGAAAATGATGAAAAACTTCTCGGTATATAAGTAAATATTGAGGAAGTTATGGTTTTTATTTATGTTTATTCATCGTTTACATAAATTGATTGCAATCTGATTCTCATTTGTTATATTTTAGTGTCCTTCATTTTATGTTCTATTATTCAAATTCAATGCAAGAAGAAGCAACAAAAAAACTTTTTATTGGAAACTTACCTCGAGGAGTGAGAAGTCATGACTTGGAAGAAATGTTTGCCGCTTATGGTAAAGTAGTATTCGCTAAGGTAGTTCTTGATAAAGAAACAGGTAGAAGTAAAGGTTACTGATTTGTAGAGTATGAAACTATCGATGAAGCTAGTAAAGCTAAACAAGAACTAGACGGTGGTGATATCTCAGGAAGACAAATCAGAGTAGACTTTGCTAAACCAAGAGAAGGTGAAATGACAGCTGCAGCGTAGTTAATATAATGCACTATGACCAAACCATTCTAAAAAAATTAGTTCCTTCGGGAGCTATTTTTTTTATGAAAAAAATTTATTATTCTGGTTTGAATTTTGAATCTGATTGACTAGGCTTGAGATCATTTACTCTTTCTGAATTACTGATGTTTTTCGCGATTGTATGAGTTGCTTTATTGATAGTTTCTTTGGGGCTTTGGTCGTTTCAGAAAGCTGGTTTACTTGATAGACCAGGACCAGACATTATTCCCAAAAGAAATCCAGTACCGACAGCACAGGGGATTTTTTTGACGGGAGGTTTTTTTTTGACGATAGCTCTTTTTTTCCCTGATTATTTTTTTGATCAGCATTTTTTATGATTTGTCCTTGGCGGAGTTATTATTTTGGCTATTAGTTTGCTTGATACTTTTTTTTCTGTTAATGCTAAAATCAGACTATGAGTGCAGATCTTAGTGAGTTTGATTGTGATTGTTGCTTGAAATATTTGATTACCAGAAATAGAACTTTGAAGTATGGTGATAAAAATTCCTTACCTTATTTCTTTGATTTTTAGTGTGCTTTGGTTTGTTGCATTTATTAATGCTGTGAACTGGTTTGATGGTATAAATGGTTTGGCTAGCTGAGTTTCTAGTGTCGGATTTTTGACGATTCCTTTGCTTATACAGTTTGTAGTGTTTGTTCATTACCCTGAGATTGAGGCTCAGAATTATCAGTTTTTGTCTATGATTTCTGATTTATCTCTCGTCTTGTTTATCTTTAGTTTTTTGTATACGATCGTTGAATTTAAGCCTCGAGGTGTGCTAAGAGATGTTGGTACCATGTTTTATGGCTTGGCTTTAGCTTATTTGTCATTGGTGTGAGGTGCAAAAATTGGAACAATTCTTGTGGCTTTGTCGCTTGTAATTTTTGATGCTGTGTGGGTTTTTATCAATAGAATTTTTGTGATGAAAAAAAATCCACTTAAGGGAGATTATACTCATTTGCACTATAGACTTTTGGCTTTGGGATGGACTAGATCTGAGGTGAGATTTTTTGTGTGGATTTATTCTTTTGTTATGATGGTTTTGATGCTGTTACAGTGAGATAATAGACCTTGAAAAATTATCATTTTATTAATGTCATTTTTGATTTTTTTCTGAGTAAATATTTATCTTTTCTGGATAAAAAAATTGCCTTATGAGTATTTGAAGAAAAATAATTCTAAAGAAAAATAGGATAAAAATTTAGTGTGTTTTGGAAAATCAGATGAAAATTTTTTTACTTTTTTTGGTGGTGTTTTTGAATTTAGGAGTAGTATGAGCTCGATCCTATCCTCTCAAACAAGTTTCAAAAAATTCTTATTGTAAACTCTGACATCGAGATTTCTTGGCTGAAGATTGTAAGATTGATTTGCCGATTATTGAAGGTGCTCGTTACCAAGACTATAAAAATAATTTGCTTTATCGCCGTGTTTATACCGTTTTGAGAGGTGGTACTTATCAGTTTGGCTGGGATGCTGGTTTTTGATCTCATCTGGGAGTTGATATTGCTACTGCTCAGTGAACACCAGTGACAGCTATTGAGGATGGTGAAGTGATTACTGCAGGATGGGTTCAAGGTCGAGGAAATACTGTTGTTATTAGGCATATTTTTGGTGGGCAGGAAATTTTTTCTGTTTATGCTCATCTCGATGAAGTTTTGGTTTTTGTCTGAGAAAAAGTCTTGGAATGAAAACTTATTGGTAAGGTCTGACAGACTGGCAATGCGTTTGGTAATCATCTTCATTTTCAAATTGATATTAACCAAAGTGGTAAGCATCCTTACTATTATTCTGAATGTGGTTCTGATGTGATGAGTATCGTTGAGGATGGTAATTGTCAGATTGGGCTTTATACTAATACTCTTGATCCTATTTTTTTCTTGGAAACTACAAAAAACTTTATCTCTGGTAACTGATGAAGTAGTGGTTTACTTTCTGAGATGCTTGATGCTCCTCAGCAAAGTATCGAGTCTTGAGATTTTATTGCTTTTGAAAAACTCCTTAAAGAAGAAGCTGAGATTTTTTTGGAACGCTATGATTTTCAGGTTGAATTTACTGGGACTTTATTGGCTTTTACAGTGATAGATACAAAAACTGCTAAACCATATTTGGGTGTTTTGCCTCAAGATATTTCTATCGAATTTGATAAAAATATTATTGAAGTTTCTCCATCGGTAATGAAATTTTCTCCTTGAGAGAGAACGTTTTTTGATCTCAAGCAGAAAAGTGTTTGAAAAACGAGGGTGAAAATCTTGTTTGGTGGTGTTGTTTTTTGGCAAGAAGATATTAGTTTGAAAGGGTATGAGGAAATTATTTCTACTATGAAAATTCTAAAGATTAAACAAAAAAATCACCTTGGACAAGAAAGTTTATTGGTTGTGTTTCAGGATAGTTTGGGTACTAATCTGGTTCGTAGAGATTATGGAGCTGGTTTATCTGTTGAACTTTCTGGTAGTTTTTTTTGTGGAAATCTTTTATCTGATTTGAATTTTTTTTCTGCTCGAATGAAACAAAAATGTACTCTTGATAATCAGAAAAAAAATCTTACGCTTTGATTTGGTGATACGCTATTTGGCTTAGTTCTGATTCCTATTGTGAAAAATGGCCAGAAAAAAAATTTACTGATTAGGCGCTGATGAGAAATTATTTTAAACCAGAAATTTTAATTTTTAAGATATTATGAGAAAAAATTTTTTGATTGTTTGTTTTTTTTCCTTTTTGTTTAGCTGATTTTTTTTCTTTTCTGATAGAAGTTTAGCTTTTTTTTCTGGTGATGATGTGCTGATGACTCAGATAGAAAATAATGTTGATTCTTTGTTTTTGAAAAAAAGAAGCTCAGAATGGACTGAACAACTGCTAGAAAAAGTGAGATTGGTGATGGAGCAGTATCGTGATGAGCCTGCAAAAACTGATCTTTTGGAAAAAACTTTGGTGTATATCAGACAGAAAACTTTGTATAGAAAAAATACGATTTTGAAACAAAAGAAAAAAGATTTTGTGGAACAGTTGTGATCGGGGATCGTAACTAAGAGTAGTTGAATTCCAGAAAATTGTCTGAGAAAGTATAGTTTTTTGAATCAACTTGGAGTGGAGCAAGATTTTCCGACTGCTTTGATAGTGGCTACTTGGTGGAAGGAATGATCCTGTAGAATGAGTTTGCCAGCTAATGGTTATGGAGTTTTTCAGATAACTTCACATGACTATGGAACGGGAGATTTTGGGGGAGCGGGGCTTCGCGAACAAGCTCAGCACTTTATCGATTTTGCTCGTGCTAAAGCTGCTTATTATGATAAAGCTAATTTAGCTAGTGGCTATACTTTAGAGCTGAACTATGGGCAGTTTGATTATCGTGATCTTCGAAATCATGCTGTGCTTTATAATGCTATTAGTTGAACTGTCAGGAAAGAATTTCTCGATCCTAGAAGGCAAGATTATGTGATTGGGAACCTTTGGTCTGGAGCTAATGTAACGACTGGTACTATTAGTGATGGTTTGGTGACTAGATTTGTGAAACTTCTTGAGTGGGAGGTAAACGAGTTTTATGAATAAACCAGAAAAATATTTTTTATTATTTTATGTGAAAAATTTTGGTGAAAATAGAAAATAGTGTTTTGAAAGTTATAATTGCTGATGTGGCACCCAAAGAGTATGATGATCCAGAATTAGATAAGAGAATGGAAGAACTTGAGAATTTGGCTCATACTTATGGTAGTTTGATAGTGGTGAAAAAAATTCAGAAGAGAACACAGCCTGATTTTCATACTTATATTGGCTCAGGAAAGCTGGAAGAAATTATCGAAGATATGAAAACTATGGGAGCAACTGTCTTGATTATCTGAAATATTCTCAAGCCAAAACAAGTATATAATATCAATAAAGAGCTTGAAAAATTTGGTTTTCAGGTACGAGATAGAGTGGATTTGATTCTGAAAATTTTTGATAAACATGCTAAAAATACTGAGGCAAAACTTCAGATTGAGCTGGCGTCGATTAAACATATGGGACCCAGAATTTTTGGTATGGGAATGGAAATGAGTAGGCAGTGAGGATGAAGTACTTTGGCTAGATGACTTGGAGAAACTAATACTGAAATTATGAAAAGACATTTGAAAAATAGAAAAGGAGAGATAGAACGCAAATTGAAGCAATATGAAAATATGAGACATCTTCATAGAGAATGAAGAGTGAGAAAGGGACTTTTAACGGTTGGAATTGTTGGATACACCAATGCTGGAAAATCTTCGCTGATGCGTGCTTTGACTCATAAACAAGTCTTGGTGGAAGATAAACTTTTTGCTACGCTTGGTACTTCGGTGGCAAAAATGTATGTTCCAAGTCTCAATTGAAGAGGTTATGAAATTTTGATTAATGATACTATTGGTTTTATGAGGGATTTGCCACCTCAATTGATTCAGGCTTTTAGATCAACTCTAGAAGATAGTATTGAAAGCCAGCTTCTATTACATGTCATAGATGCTAGCGATCCTTACTGTGCTGAAAAAATTGTCGTAGTGGATCAAATTCTGGAAGAGATCGGTGCTGACCAGAAAAAACTTTATGTCTTTAATAAGGTTGATCTTGTTGCTCCAGAAGTATTGGCTGAACTTAAAAAAACCTTTGCTGGATTTCAACCGCTGTATATCTCGACTCTGGCTTCTTTTTGACTAGAAGAATTGAAACAAGAAATTGTTAATAAGTTGGGTTTATAGGTTTTTTAGAACCAGAAAATAATTTTTTTGAGATTTTTTTGTCACTTATTTGGTGGTTGCATCGTATTGAGAAATGCGTATAGTTTTTTTGTTTATTTTATCGCTTATTTCATGAAAATGGTAAAAAATTTTTATTCTGCTGTTTTTGCTCTTGTTGGAGCGTTTTTAATTAATGGAAGTGTTCATGCTCAGATTGTAGATGAACAGATTCTTGATTTGTATAGTGGTGAAGTTTCTCAGCTTCAGAATGCTCAAAAATTGACTGATGACTTTCAATTTGAAAGCTTTTCTTCTTGTCAACAATTTGAAGATGTGTTTGAGAAATTTGTTAAAGAGAACCGAATTTCTAATAGAAACTATTTTGGTTATTATGGTCGTGGAGGATTTGGTTTGGCGACTGATGATGCGATGCAAAGTGACCTTCTTGGTGGATTAACCACTTCTGAAGCTGGTAATGTGAAAACTGCTGATCAGGCAGTTTCTCAAAGTGCAGATTTTTCTACTACTAATATTCAAAAAGAATGAGTAGATGAACCAGAAATTTTGAAAACTGATGGAAAATTTGTTTATTATTTCAATCAGGAAACTCATAAAATTTATGTGATTAATTCTCCAGTAGATCTTCAGACTCGTGCTATTGATTTGTCAAAGGCTGAGATCAAAAAAATAATTCCACTTCCAGAAAGTTTTTCTCAGGTGCAGCTTTTTGTTTATAATGGAAAATTGATCGTGACAGCAACAAGATATCGTTCTGTAACAAGCCAGTCTAATTATCTTGATAATAGTCAGAGATCAGTCGCCTTAGTTTATGATACTACTAATTTTGAGAAAGCTAAAGTTCTAAAGCTGACTGATGTGAGTTGATATTTGCTTGATGCTAGAATTACGAATGGTAAACTTTATCTTATTTCAAAGGTATGAATGGGTCGATGACCTGTTTATGCTTATGAGAATAAAATTGATTCATTCTCTGTGAATGGTGATGTCTTGATGCCAAGATGAGTAGATGTAGTTCGTACTGCAGATGAAAAACTTTGGAATGTAAAAAGAGATGGTAAACAAGTTGAATATAATTCTCAGACTGCAAAAATTGACTGTAATGATATTTTTTATCTTTTGCCAACGAAGGAATCCCTTCAAAAAAATCCTGTAGCACTTCAATTTACTGTAGTGTCTGTTATTGATTTGAATGATGTGACTCAGCCAGTAAAAATGAAGGCATTGTTTGGAGATGCACAACAAATTCATGTTTCTCAGAAAGGACTTTATGTAGTAAACGGATTTTATCATCAACAAGCATTTAGCTGTCCTATAAATGCTCGCTGTATGATGCCTTTTTATGCTGGAGGAGAAAATGCTTTGGTTCATAAGTTTCAACTTGGAGCTGGAGTAGATTATGTTGGAAGTACTATTGTACCTGGTCAGATTTTGAATCAGTATAGTATGGATGAAGATGAGCAAGGAAATTTTAGAATATTGACTAAACAGCGATATCCAAAACTTTCTACTCATTTGTTTATTATGGATTCTAGTTTAAAACTTGTTGGTAAATTACTTGGAATTCAACCAGGAGAAGAATTTAAATCTTCTAGATTTATTGGAAAAATGCTTTATTTGGTAACTTTTAAACAAATAGATCCTTTGTTTGTTGTAGATATCAAAAATGCTATGCAACCAAAAATAGTTGGTGAACTTAAAATACCTGGCTTTAGTACTTATTTGCATCCTTATGGAACTGAGAATGCTGGAGTACAATATCTTCTGGGTCTTGGTTACGATACTAAAACTAATCAGCGAGGAGGGACTGTGACTAATGGTATTAAACTCGATCTCATAAAAGTGGATTATACAAAAGATGCAACTCCAGAAACTCAATGTGGTAGTTTGGCTGGTATGAGTTGATATCAAGAATGTATTAGCTCATTTCATACTGGATTTGTAGAAACGAAACTGGTTCAATCTATGGTAATGGGTGAACAGGGTAGCTGGACTGAAGCTTTAGATAACCCTAGAACATTTGTTTGGAATAATTCTACTAAAGAACTATTGTTGCCAGTCTTATTGGCTAAATCTAATAAGCAAAAAAACTGTAGTATTCAATATGATGACCAATGAGCTGAAATATCAAGAGATTGCCGAGACTATGATAATCCGACAACTCAATTTGCAGGAGTGAAACTTATTTCTGTTGATGTATCTGCTTGATTTAAAGAAAAAATGAGTATTGATTATACAGAAATGTTTAAAAAAGCTAACTGAACAAAAACTTTACAAACTCGAGAATTTATTGGTTTGATGAGTAGAGTAGGATATCTTGGTGATGTTTTTTATACTCTTAATACTAAGTTTGGACATTTTTATTTACCTACTAATTTTGATGGTAAATATGTTCCATTCGTTTCTAATTTAGGTTATAATAAACCAGCTCAGTGTAAGTATGAAGAATCAACTGTAAGTCAGACTGATTCTCAGATGGCTTGTGGACAAAGATGGATATATAATAAAGACTCTCAGTCTTGTGAACAAAAAGAGATTAGCTCAGCTGCTAGTTGTCCTGGTTTTGAGACTGAGTTTGCTTGCCAAGATATGTGTCAAAAATAATTTTTTAACACTGGCTAAAAATCTGTCTTGTTTGCTCGAGGCAGATTTTTTAGTCTTGATTAATGGCATGTTTTCCTTATTATATTGACATATTTACTGTTTGTTGTTTTGTCATGAGAGATTTTTGAAATAGTTCTTGAAATGCTTATTGAGAAACTGGTCATTTGAAAGATTCTTCTTCTCCTACAGATTCTTCTATCTTAAAGCTTCTTGAGCTGGATTATGAGAAAATTAAAATGTTATATTGAATTGAAGTTTATGATCTTGTAAAACTTATTGATAGACAGTTTCATCTTGTAAAAAAAGTGAGATGGACAGATCAACAAATTTCAGAAAAATTTGCACAAAGATCGGCTCACCAGATTCTTGAGGAAGGGCATACTTTTTATATGAATCCTTGTTTAGATTTTACTATGAGTATGGTTGAACAGCTTCGTAGTAGTGATAAAATTCAGAATTTACATTTTTTATTTGAGTTGGCTAGGGACTATAATCCTGAATATGCTGGTAAAGAAGTTCCTCATTTTGCTTTGCAATTTGAAATAGATTCTCAAATTTATAGTATCGATTTTTTTTCTGGAAATAATGTTGCTCTCAGAAAATGACCATATGAATATGCAAAACAGAATGTTGAAAGAGTTTTTTTGCTTCCAATTAATGCTACTCTTTTTTCTGGGAGTGATGATTTTACAGCCATAGCTGAAAAAGTTTGAATGCATTTTGATAAATCTTTTTTAATTCCTCAGATTAAAAAATTACAATCTGATAATTCCGTGGAAAATTTTGAAAACTTTAAACATGTTAATCAACATTTTTCTTGTCAAATTAAAGGTTTTGATGAAGATAATTATTTTGATTTTTCTTAATTAATTATTTATTTGTTTTTTTTTTTTAGTATGCAGAAAATATTAGTTTATTTAACAGTTTTTTTGGATGTCTTGTGAATTGGTATTTTGATACCTGCTTTTCCAGAATTAGTTAAAGTATATGGTGTGAGTAACGATATGATCGCTCGAGGAGTTACTTTATATGCTTTTTGTACTTTTTTTTCGACTCCTTTACTGGGACAATGGTCTGATCGTTTTGGAAGAAAGCCACTTCTTTTGTTTTGTGTGGCAGGAACTTTCTTATCTTTTTTAATGCTTCTCTTTACTCATAATTTTTGGCTTTATCTTGTAGCTAGAGTGATTAATGGTTTGACTGGTGGGAATATTTCTATTTTGCAGTCAATTATTTCTGATATTTCAGCTTCTCCAGAAGAACGTAGAAAAAACTTTGGTTTGATGGGTGCTTTATTTGGTATGTGATTTATTGTTGGACCTCTTTTGTGATCGCTATTATTAGAATTATGAGTAGAAAGTATTTTTTTCTTTGGAACTTTCTTTTCATTTTTTCAAACTCTGTTGATCGCTTTTTTTCTCAAAGAAACTCATTATGATAAAACTCATAAACCAATCACCTTTAATTCTTTTTCATTATTTGCTCGTTATTTGGCTAATAAAGATATCGCTTTTTTGATGTTTAGTTTTTTCCTTTTAGGTTTGGCTGGATTTACTTATCAGTCTGTTTTTACGCTCTTTATGGATCAGCAATTTCAAGTTTCTGGTCAACAGTCTGGATATATTTTAGCTATGATAGGTGCTATTTTAGCTTTAAATCAAGCTGTTTTGCTATCTCAATTTTGGCTTCGTTTTTTCACTTCTAGGAAACTTATTTTTATGCTTCATCTTGCCTTGGTTCCACTTTTTTATTGGCTGAGTTTGGTAACTGATACTTGATTTTTCATTTTCTTATTGGGTGTGGCTGCTTTGTTCCAATGACTTATTAATCCTTTATATCAAGCTGAAATTCTTGAAAAAATTGATAAGAACTATATTTGAGAACTTAATGGTGTGATGTCTTGACTCGGTTCTATAACTATGTTTTTGTGACCAATTTTGTGATCTATTTTGCTTGCTGCAAGAGTTTCTGTTTTTTCTTTGAGTTGATTTTTTGTTCTTGGTAGTTTGATAATTTTGCTTTATCATGTGTTTTTTTCTAAGAGATTTTAAGTCTTTTTATTGCTCATGGGTGAAATTTTGCTCTTATCATTTTTTGGTAAGATAGCTATTGTTGCTGGAGGAGTAATTTTGCTTACTTTTCTCCAGCAAATTCATTTTACTTTTTTGCAAAAATTGGCTTATAGAGTAGGTCGATTTTTTCATCGTTTTGTGATGTTTTTATTGAGAGTCTGAATCATTATTCATGAACTTTTTCATCTTATTTTTGCTTTTTTTGCTGGTCATCGTATTGAAAAAATCCAGCTTTTTAAGGAAGATGGTGGGCAAGTAGATGTAAAGGTTGACGATTATCTTGGTTCGATGCCTTATCAAAATCAGAATTTTATTACTTATTTTATCTTGCTTTTTTTTAATAGATTGGGAATTTTTTTAACTGGAGTCGCTCCGTTGTTGTGAGGGATCTTTTTTCATTGCTTACTTTTTTCGTACTGATTTTCTATTACTACTCATCTGGCGGGTTTTAATCTGTTAACTATTTTGACGAAATTTTGATGGTGGAGTATCGTTATTTTTCTCTATGTTTTGGCCGTAATGCCTTCGTTTCTTTTATCATGGCAAGATATAAGAAGTATTATTTTTTATCCAGGAAAAAATTTTTTATCTGCATTTTTTTGAACATTACTTTCTGTTTTTTTTGTGTTACTTTTTTTATCTGTTTTGACTTATTTTTTCTTTCCCATTTTTGTTTCTTTCTTATTTTTTTATTGTTTATCTTTTTGAATTTTGTGTTTGCTTTATCTGATCTCTCTGATTTTTGCTTCCGATAAACTTTAGAATTTTTTTTCAATTTTCAAAATGATTGAGTATATAAGTTTTTATGGTGGTTAGTATAAAAAAACTGGCTTTCTTTTCAGAAAACCAGAATTTTATTTTTAAAATGTTTTATAGATCTCTTTTGAGGTTGATTCTTCACTCTCTATCAATTTCTGTTACGATTACTTTGATCGTGTCTCAGACTTTGAATTCGGTAGCTATGTTGCCTGGAGTGATTGTAGGACCTAGATTTTTGATGTGACAGAGACCTGAAGAAAATTTACTGAGATTTACAAATACACCGTATGTTTCTACTCTTGAAATTTTTCCTTCGTATCTTTTGTTGATTTGTGGACCGTTTGCGATTTCCAGAATGAGATCTTTAGCCTTATTGATCATTTCTTGGTTTGTGGATGCAATGTAGCAAGTTCCATCATCTTCAAAATCGATTTTTACATTCGTTTGAGCAATAATTTCATCAATTGTTTCACCTCATTTTCCGATTACTATTTTTACTTTTTCTGGTTTGATAGTAATTACTTCGATTTTTGGTGCAAATTCTGAAAGATTTGGTCTGCTTGTTGGAATAGTTTCAAGCATGAAACTCAGAATTTCAGCTCTAGCAGTATTAGCTTGAGTTATCGTTTTTTTGATGATTTCCATCGTAATTCCTTTGATTTTGATGTCTAACTGGATTGCTGTGATACCTTTAGTTGTACCAGCTACTTTGAAGTCCATATCTCCAGTGAAGTCTTCAGTTCCCATGATGTCTGTTAAGATTTTATAGTCCAAGATTTTGTGATTTTCATCTTCGTGAGTCATTAATCCCATAGCGATTCCACTTACTGGAGAGGTGATTGGAACTCCAGCATCCATCAATGCTAAAGTAGAACCACAGACTGATCCCATCGAAGTAGAACCTCCTGAACTGAGACATTCTGAAACGACTCTGATAGTGTAAGGGAAAGAATCTTTTGATGGGATCATAAATTCGAGGGCTTTTTCTGCGAGTCTTCCGTGTCAGATTTCTCTACGATTTGCTCCTCTTGTTCCCATAGCTTCGTTTGTACTGAAAGGTGCCATATTGTAGTGGTGCATATATCTTTTTTCTTCGTCTGTTGATTCCATGCTGTCGATGTGTTCTACATCTCAAATTGATCACAGTGTGACTGTTGAGAGAACTTGTGTATCTCCTCTTCGGAAAAGACCTGAGCCGTGAACTCTTGGTAGTGATCACACTTCACAAAAGAGTGGTCTGATGTCAAAAAGTCATCTATTGTCGATTCTTTTTTCTTCGCTCAAAACACGATCTCTGATGAATTTTTTGATGGTCTGAAAAACTGCCATCTTTACTTTTGATACAGTATATTCTTCATTTCATTCGTCGTTGATAAGTGGTTTGCAGATTTGGAGAGCTTCTTTTTCAAATGCGTAGTAAAGATCGTTGAAGGAGACTTTTGTATTCCCTGTCAAAGTCATAAGTTTATCTTCTGGCAGTAGTCCGTTCATATATTTCAAAAGTGCTTCGCTCGGTTTATTATACTGAATTTCTTTCATTTCAATCTCGTGGAGCTTGATGAAATCTTCTTGAAATTTACAGATTGCTTCAATTTCTTTGATTGCTAATTCGAAACCTGCATTGATAATTTCTTCGCTTACTTCTCTGGCATCACACTCGATCATATTTACGAGGTCTGGTTTTCCAGAAACCAGAAGATTCATCTCTCCTGTTTCAATTTCTTCGAGTGTAGGATTGATAATAAATTCTCCATTTTTTCTTCCAATTCTGACGGCTCCGATAGGTCCATCAAATGGGATTCCAGCCAATAAAACTGCTAATGAAGACCCAATAATACTAAGAACTCAAAGATCTTGGCTATGGTCTAATGCTAGGGGAGTCTGAGTAACTACAATATCGTTGATCATTCATTTTGGAAACATAGGTCTCAAAGCTCTATCTGTGAGTCTTGCATTGAGAATTGACTGATCAGATGGTCTTCCTTCTCTTTTTCTATAAGATCCACCACCGATTTTTCCAGCAGCTGAGTAACTTTCTCTAAAATCTATCATAAGTGGTAAGAAATCTTTGTTTGAATCTGGATTTTTTTGCATGACAGCAGTTACGAGAAATACATTGTCTCCAAGCTGAATTGATACGGCTCAGTCTGCTTGAGGAGCTAATTTCCCTGTTCTTGCTTCAATCTTTTTACCTTGTCGTTCGAGTATGCTTTTTTTCTCTTCAGGAGTTCTTTTGCTGAATGGCATGTTTTGTTTGGTAGTGATAAAATCGAAGTGATTACAGATCGTTGATGTGTTAAAGCAACGCTAGCTGCCTTAATGATCAGCGATTTGCTCTCCTTCATTTATGACTATAGTTATTTGTTTCTTAAATGCAAAAATATACCAATTTTCTTTCAATATTTGTCAAAAATAATTTTCTGGTGAATATAAAAAAAGTCTTGTCGTTGCGAGGAGTTACGATGAAGCCTGTCTATTGCAGGCAGGCTTCGTTTTATTTGCAATGACGGATCCTTTCGACAAGCTCAGGGACCGGAGTAGTGAAAAAAATTTTTGGAATCAAAAAAACTTCTCTGTATTTTGAGAAGCTTATTGCTGGAGACGCGTCTTTTGCCGCTTCGTGAGAGTGATTGACTCTTTTGCGCAGTAGAGAGAATCTGATCACTTTTCTTTTTTGGCATATGTTAGTTTTTTATCGAAGTTACGAATCGTGGATGGTGACATTGGGAGCCACAAGTAATATCTCTATCTCGTCTCGTTTTCGATGTTGGTCACTTTGTTTGTACCCGCGTTATAGAAAAAAAATAAAATAAGTCAATAGATTTTTATTATTTTGTTTTTTTGTCCGTCTTTTTTATTGGTTGTTTTAAAAAAAGCGTTGTTTCTGCTATTTTTCTTTATAGGAAAGAAGGTGAAAATTTGCCAGAATAAAAATTTTTAGTATAATGAATTTATTTATATTATGACTTATTTTTCATGACCGATCCATTTTTCTTGAAAAAAACTGAAAATTCTGCTCAAAACCAGCTTCCTTGAAAGCAAATTTCTTCAGAATCGTCTTCTCAACAACCAATTGTTCAATCTGTATCTTCTCCAGGTCCTACTTCTCCAGTGAAGATTGATATGAAAGTAAAGCAGTGAAATAGAGTGAGTTTCAGATGATTTTTGATTTGATGTGGAATTTTTATGATTTTGTTTGTTGGTTTGATAGCTTTTTGACTTTATTATTTTGCCCTGAATCCTCAAAGTGGTGCTCAATTTTGATTGAGTGCTGCTACCATTAAAAATCTTTTGACACTATTTGCTCTTTTATTTTTTGGCTTCGTTTTTTTTATTGGTTTTTGATATTCGATTGTTAACGGTTATAGACTGATGACAGTTAAGGAATGAGCAAAAGGCGCTTTTATATTAGGGCTTATTTTTGGTGTTTTTCTTCTTCTTTTTTCTTTGTGAGCAGGCGTACCGGCTTTGACTAGAATATCGTCTATAGAAGTGGCTGACCCTACTGTGGCTGCTGGTAGAATTTTGTTGCCTTATTATCAATTAGCTGATGGTAGAGAGGTTTGAATTGATGATCCTAATTTGAAGAAAATTGCACCAGCTATTATCGTTTTTAAGATGGGGAAAAACTCTTTGAGACAGCTGACTAATCAATTTCCTAGCTTACAAACTGCTGTTTTAAACTGTGGAAATGGTCAAACTTTTGATCTTGGTGAATCTGATCCTGCTTGTTTTTTTACTGAAAAGAAAGCTTATCCTTTGACATTAGAGGTTGGTTATCTAGATGCTAATAGTCGTTCTGTTAAACAAACTCTAGATTTGGGACCACTTAGCTTTGATGCTCAGCTTGATGTTTCGTTGGCAAATGGAGTTCTCTCGCTCAATGATAGTAAGTCTGAATTGGTGGCTGGTTTCAATCCTTCTAAAGTGCTTATCAGTGCTCAAAGACTTTTTTCTGATTTACAATTGGCTACCATCTTGGTAGATTGGGATACTAATGGTGATTTACAGTCTGATTTCACTAATGAAGCTTCTGTACAAGCTGTTTTTAATCAACCAGGACTTCAATTTATTACTTACTCTTTTCCGGCGCTTGGTAATTATCGTTATGTTCTACCTCTGAGAATCAAACAGTCTGAAAGTCCAGTTTGTTCCATAGATGTTAAAGAGTGAGATCTTAATAAATATCAATTTTCTACTCTTTTTGAAGATAGTGGCGCTGTTATTAAAGAGTTTTCGTTTGAAATAATCAATGCTAGCAATGGTAAGTCAGTTGCGAGTCAAAAAACTCGTTTGTCTACTTTTGACTATTCTTTTAAGGATCTTGGTAGTTATTTTGTAAGAGTGAGTTTTCTGACGGACACAGCTAAACAATGAGGCTGTGAAAGCCAACCTTTTGATGTTGGTAGCAGCTCATTTAATTTAATCTATCGTCTTTTGTATAGAGCTCCACAATCGTCTGTATTTCAAAAATTTTCTTTATCTGGTCGTTATAATGCTACAGGAGACTATTATGTTATTCCTGAACTTCCTACCACACTTCAATTTGTCATTGATAAGATTTTGCCAGAAAATTCTACTGACAGTGTCAAAGTTTTTCTTAATGATCAACAACTTTTGTCATCAGATGGAAAAACTTTTGAATTTGTCATTAGTAAGGATTCTATAGAACCTTATCGTCTTGTAACTCAGTTTGTCGATCAGCAGGGTAATACTTTTGATAAAAATATTGTTGTTTCTGTGAAACAACAACCAATTGTTGGTATTATAAAAGTTGATCCTAGTTATGTTGGAACTGATCCATTTGAGGTTCATTTTGATGCGTCAAGTACTAGATTGGCTGATGAAACTGATGAAATCGTGTTTTTCACTCGAAATTTTGGTGATGGTGAGGTAGCTAAAAATGTGAGTAAGTGACAAATTTCTCATACTTATGTTTTTGATAATCTTAAAGAATCTGGCAGTTATCATCCTGAAGTGACTATAAAAACCAGAAAATGATTAACTGGAAGCTTTTTTACTGAACAACCTATTTCAGTTAAAAGGGCTGAGAGACCTGTGAAAATTCTTATGCAATCTCATCCAGCTCAGGTGGCTTTAGCTGGTGAAAGAGTCCAGTTTGGTCTTGAAGTGAATGGGCCTATTAGCACAATCATTTGGAACTTTTGAGATGGTCAATCTCAAGAATGTGAGGGTAGAAGCTGTATTGAAATGACTAAGATTTATGATCAACCTGGTACTTATACTATTAAAGTGACCGTAAAATTTGAAGATAGTCCGTCTGTGGAACAAGTTGTGAAATTACAGGTAAGATAGGACTTGACATTCTTGATATTTTTCTTATGAATCTGGGACACAAATAAAAAAAATATGGGGAAATTAGTCTTGTTTTTGGTACTGCCATTATCCTTTTGGCTGGTGCGAGATCTTTTAAAAGAAGATGACATATCTCATAACAGAGCTTATCAGTATCGGGAGCTTGATTCACTTGCTCTTGAGCTTGATAAGCTTGAAAAAAAAATGAATAATAATAGGGAAAGATCGAGAGATCTTGCTGAAGTTATTATTCAGAGTCGATTTTTAGAGATCGACTTGCATTGCAGTCAAGAAGCTGTTGCTTCTTTAGAAAAAAAACAGGTTTTGACTGAGATTAATGCATGTATTGCATTGCTGGACTAGGCCTACGCTAGCTGATTTTATTTTTGCTCTGATTCCAGAAGGTTTCCTTCTGGAATTTTTATTTTTTTTCACTATTCTCAGCGTGTTTCTTACTTTAAAAATTTTATTTCTGGTTTTTTTGTAGAATGATTATCGGAAATGAGCCTGTTACAAAATCTTTTTCTCACTTGATGAACAGGTATCGTGAAACTGGATTAGTATCTTTCCCCTTTATTTTAGTAGAAGGGCCAGAACATACTGGGAAAAGTACAATGATTGTGGAAACTATTGAAGAATTTCTTGGAAGTTACCAGAAAAATGATTTTTTATGGATAAAAGATTGTAGTGATTTTATAGATAGTGGAAAACACCCGTTGAGGGTAACAATTTCTAGCTCTGATAAGGATAGGATAATTAAAATTTCTAAGACGGAGAGCTATGAAAATCTGGATACCAGGGAGATGATTAGCTGGCTCAGTGTCGCTCCTGTTGGTAAATTTAAGGTGATTTTTCTAGAAAATATTGAACGTATGACTGTAGCAGCTCAGAATTCTTTTCTTAAGACTTTTGAAGAACCACTACCAGGAAGAATTATCGTGGCAAGCTGTGGCAATAAAAGTGCGTTACTTGAGACTATTTTGTCGAGGGCTTTTGTTCTTACTACTCAATTACTAGACTCTGACAGTATGGAAAAATTTGCTCGCTCTCTTGGTGGTGATTTTTCTGAAGAATATCGTGATTCTGCCCTGGTTTTTGCTAGGGGCAGACCTGGTTATCTTAAGAGGATTTTTGATAATTTTGAGACTTTTGAGCGTGTTTTTCAGATTTATCTGGAGTACAAAAAGATTTTTAATAATCCAAGAGAGTATACAAAAAAAAATTCTCTTCTGCAAGAGGTTGTTAAACTCTGACAAATCCAAGAATTTTTTTATGCTTTGATTTATGATTTTTCTCGTGAAAATAGATCTGATTTGGTTGCTCAATATCTTTCTTATGCTGCTCGTTTTGATCAAAATGTGAAGCCAGATAGTATTGTTTTTGAATCGATTTTGTGATAAGTTTGTTTTCTTACCAGAAATAGAATTTTTTATAGTTTTTCAATCATGGAAGAGATTATTTCATTCATGATTTTTGGATTTGTCAGCATATTTTTTCAGTCTCAATGAATAATTCCGTATTGAGTTTCGTTGATAGTCCCATTGTTGATCACTGGTAAACCTGTCGAGTTTTCTATTTCTCCAAAAATTGGTTTTGGCGAATTTTTTTTGGTATTTGCGATGACAAAAGTACGGCCATTGTGATTCACTGCAAAAGTATGTTTTTTTATTCTGCTTTGGGCTAAAAGTTTTTCGATTATTTTTTCATAAAAAACTTTCATGATTTCATGTTGTTTTCCGTAGAGTAGTGGGGAGGTGAAAATTTCATCTCGATTTTCTGTTGGTTTTGCTGGTATAGTAAATCAGTCTGCTAATTCTATAAGAAGCTCGCCATTTTTATAATAGCAATTTATATTGTCTTGTTTAAAATCAAAGTCGAATTCATCTTTTTTATATCTTCGTTTACTGAGTAGAGAACTTCTTGGTTTTGGGAGTTTTTGATTTTCTATTCCTTCTATAAAATCTGTGTTTTGTTCTTTCATAATTGAGTTGAAGGCATCTGATAATAAAGGTAGTCCTTTTGTGATGCTTTGTATGTTTTCATATTTCCCTGTTTTCTTGAGAGTGTTTTCATTGAATGATTCTCATTTGTGTTTTACAATGAGCTCATCATTTCCACTGATAGTTATAGAAGAGTCTCAAACTCTCATTTCTCCTGTTTTTTCAATTTGTTTTTTTATCAAAATTTTATAGAGATCTATTACACAGTGTGTCAAAATAATTTGATTTTTAGCTTTATCTTTTGTAGGTTCTTGTTTTAGAATTGCTTCTATAATACCTAACAATCATCTTCCTTGAGAAGAAATTTTTGGCAGAATAGTATTTTCACTTCATGAAATTTTTATTTCTGCTGTCATCGTGTCGAGAGAATGGATTACTAGTCCTGTAGATATATTGATTTTTGAGTTGTCAGGAAGTTCTATTTCTTTATTTATCAGAGGATTTTTCTCATTATCTAGTCCTTCGAAAAAACTCATATAATTATTGTCAGTTATGTTTTTCATTACAAGTTTTTGAGCTTGTTGGTTTTGGGTATCTTTCCAGTATGATTTTAATTTTTCATACTGATTTCATCTTATTTTCATAGTTGGTCTTTCGAGTGAACCAAAGTAGTTATCACTATTTACTTGAAGATTTGTTAAGAGAGGACTGATAAAATTATTTAGTACACTTGAGGCTCTATTTCTATTTCTTTCTTCTGGAGTAATTTCTGCTCAGACTAATACTCCGTTGATGATTTGAGTTATTGCGGCATCTTTGGAAGATAATTTTTCTTGAATTTTTGCTTTGAGTAGATTTTCAGCTTTTGAGAAAAATCAATTTGTATTATCTCATCTTAACTCATTTTGTATGTGTTTTTTGAAATCTTCGTCATTCCCGTTAAAATTTTTTATTTCTAAAAATGATCAGGCTATTAAACAATCGCTTTGTAGGTTTATTGCTTGGTAGCTGATTGGATTGTATTCATTATTTATTATTTCTGCTTTGAGAGCATCTTTAGTTTGTTGAGAAAGAGCTATATAGGGAGGTTTTTTTGAGTTTATTGTATTTTCAAGCAATTCGTCGAGCAAAGCAATGTGTTTATTATCATAAACTGTTTTTGCACTGGTTTCGATCTGTGATTGAAATGAACTTATGATTGCAGTCTGATTTGAACTTACGAGAACTGGTTTGTTGATTGTAATTTTTATTTTTTTTGATGCTTTTATTTTTATATCTCTTTTTCAGTTAGAACTTTTTATCTCTTGTGTGGCAGAAATCTGAAGATTGATTGTTTGTGGTAGAGTAGCTGTTTTACCAGTTGTTTGATTAATTAGTTCGATGTTATTTGTAGAAAGTTCTCCTGTAGTGGAATTTATTTCTAGACCTTTTATCGTTATCGTTTCTCCAGAATCTGTCAAAATATCTTTAATCTCAGCTCATGAAACTGATTTATCTTTTTCTGTCATTATGCTGTAGTTTCGAGAACCACTTGGTATTTGTTTGAAAAGTAAATTTTCTGCTTTTAATAAGCTTGGATTACTATTTTTTTCTTCTATATTTAAATCTCCAATTTTCTTAATGTGTTCTATCTCTTCAGCTATTTTATTGATTTTTTCGTAGTCTATTTTTAGCTCTTCTTGTTCAGTTTTTTTCTTGTTTAAATCAGTAATTGTATTTTCAATATTTTCAATTTCTTTTGGTAAAACTTCTGTTTCTTTTTCTCTTCTGTTTAGTTCATTTTCTCGTTTTGTGATTTCAGTATTAATATCTTTTAGTTTATTGGTTTCAAAAAAATAAATATTCTTTGTATTTTGATTGTTTGGACTTAAATTTCGATTGTTATATGCTGTTTCTACCTTATTTTTTTGAGTTTCTCATTCAGTTTTTTTGTTGTTGAGGTTTGTGTTTATTTCTTCTAAACTACCTGAAAGTGCAGGATTTGATTTGTCTTCAAGAGTTTTTAGTCTGTTTTCTTTTTTAATTTTTTCAGTTTCCAGATTTTTAATTTTTTCATCAATTTCTCATAGATGATCTTCTAGACTATCGTGAAGAAAATTTATTTCCCTTTTGGTATTTTTGAATGTAGCGTTATCTGAAATTCTTATTTCTTCAAGAGCAGAAAAGAGATCATCGAGTGTTTTGATGATTTGGCGACTTATTTTATGAGGTTTATTCACATCTTGAGTGAGTTCTGATATGTTTTTTTGTAACTCCAGAAGAGTTTCATTCGTTTTAATATTTCCCATTGGGATGCAGTAAAAATAAAGCTTTGCTTGATTATAAAATAAAATACAAAAAAAAGCAAATTTCTATCACTTTTAGTGTAAAAAATGCTTTTAGAGTTGGCTTTATCTATTGAATTTTTGATAAATTTTTAGTCTTCGCTGATTGCTTTTAAGTAATTTTTTTCAAATTCATCAAGTGTTTCAAAGAGTATTTCGTCGAAATTTTCTACTGTGTCTTGTATATACTGGAAAATTTCGTCTGCAGAAGCTTCGCTATCAAATAAATGCTGACTAAACTGCTGATCTTCGGGACTCATCTCATTGACGGCATTGGTTAAGATAGTATCAATCAATACTGGTTTTATTTCTTCTGTTAATAAATCAAGATTGTCTTCGTCTCAAAAACCAGCTTTTTTAAGCAAATTTTGAATATATTGGTCAATGTCGTTCATTATTTTTCACTAGATGGTAAAGATTTTTTTCGATTTTTATATATTGTTTCTAGTTTTTCTATGAGAAGTCCTGAGTTTGCTGTATTGATTTTTTCTTTATTGTTCATAGTTTTTATCAGATTTATAATTTTTTTATACTCATTTTCTTTTTCATTTGCAGAGAAAATTTCATCACCACCAAATCCATATATAATTCTGCTTATTATTGAGTCAAATGATCTAGTGTAATTTAATTCTCGTTTCATTCTTTCTTTGTTTTCTGCGAATTCTCTTATTTTCTTCTGTTTTTCTTCATCGATTGGAAGTATCTTTTCTTTCCACTTTATTATTGTATTGAAATTTTTTTTAAATGATGAATCTGGTAAATTTTCCATTTCTGTTTTGAGATTTTTTCGTGTTTCTGGTTCTATATAATTTCATCTTTGATGAGATACTATTTTCAAAGCTTCTTCATAATTTTCTAAACTCATATACTCTTGAAATTTCTTTTTGTATCACTCGTCGCTAAGTGTGCCCTCTAGAACTGCTATTTTTTCTCATAATCTGTGACTAGACAGATTTTTTTCTATTTTTTTGATGTTGTCTTTGAATGTGCTAAGGAGTATATTTTTATTGTTTTCTCATCATTTTTCTATGGCTATTGATAGTATTTTTTTTAATGAAACTGGAATTGTTTCTTTTTTTTGCTCTTCACCAAATACTCATTCTATTATTTTAATTATTTGATTTTTATGTTTTATTGAGATTCTATCTTTATTGATTTCTTCACTTGAAAAATCTTCCACAAGTTCGTTTATTTTATTCATTGCTAGGAGGATTTTTTCATTATTATCTTTTTCTTCATCTTCTGAATTTTTAATTTTTTCTGACTTATTTTTACCGATTTCAATAGCTGAAGACTGCTTTTCTTCTTGATTTTGGCTCTTATCTCTGGAAGTTGCAGGGGAGTCAAATTCTAATTCTGCTTTTTCAATCACTTTCCATTTATCGCCTGCTTTCATTACTTTTCCTTTTTTGACTGTTCTTAATGGCGATGTTGTGGTTTGAATGTCTCCAGTATATTTGCATGCTGGATCTATATATTTATCGTAAGAAGAAACTACAATATCGAGATTGTCGTTACCAGTAAATTCAAATATGCCTGTGTCGTCAGAAAGAATTGTGAATTGATACAGTGTATCTTGACTGTCTGTCGTTAGTTCAAATTCACCATCAATATTTGGGAATGTTGCAAATTCAATTTTAATTTTTTCTGTATTTTTACTTACTTCTTCTGTAGTTTTCTCTTGTGCTGTTTTTTCTTCTTCGTGTGATGAAAAATTTTTTTCTGGTTTTTGTTCAACTTCTATCATGGGTCATTTTATTGACTTTATTTTCTCGCTTTCTTTTTCCAAAATAACTAATGCTCAGAGCATTTCTGTTTTACTTGGTAGATCAGAATTTTCGTAAAAATGTTTTTTTGATGAAATAATGTCATCAATATGTCTCAAAATCTTAGATTTTTCTTTTTCAGATAATGAAGTTAGTCACTCTTCTGTAATTTCAAGATTTTTTACTAATTCATCTGCAGTTTTTGAATTTTGTAGAATATTTATGTCTGCTTTTTCTCGTAAATTTGTGTGTGATAGATTTGAAATTTTTTTCATTTAATTGTTTTCCAGAATAAAACTTTTTTTGATTTATAGTGTAGATTGCCATACTGTTTTGTACTAATCTTACGCGATGATGATTTTATAGGATTATCTTTTTCTGAATGTGTTTGGAGTGGCATCAAATCCAATAAGTAGATTCGTATCTCAATTTTTGTATGTTTTTGGTGGCTCGTAATTATTCGGAATTTGTTTTCATGGAATTATATTTTCTGGTGTAATTTCTTGCGATGTTTCTTTTACTTTGTCTATAAAAAGTTCAAAGAAATTGTTGCCGTGATTGCCATTTCTTCCAATAGAACAGAATGCGAACTCGGATACTTTTTTCTTGAGTTCGGGACTCATGGTACTGATAGTCTCTTGTATGTTTGTAGAATCTTTTAGTTTAATCAGTGCCTGAGCTACTGAGTGGCTATCCTCAGCAACTAGTATGTTTTTCCCAATTAAATATTTGATGGTAGCTTGAAATTTAACTGAATTTTCATCGAGTGGCATACCATGATCGAGAGCTATAGTGATAAGCTCCGATTTTCCATCTTCTGTTGCATTCAGAATGTAAGCCATAATCTCATTTTTTGCTTCATTTCCGATTTTTTGATTTTCAAAAATGTCTTTGGTTAATGTGCTCCAGAGCGTAGTTGATCAGTTAGATTTTGTTATGTTGTCAGTGAATTTTTGGTATTTGTCTCAGAGGGTTTTTTGAAGATTTTCTTTTAGAGCTTGATCAATATCGTTAGCCATATATTCTTTTACTCATCAATTTGTTTGAACTGGTATTTTTGGTAAAGATTGAATCGTTTCTGATGGGGTGTCTGTATCTCATCGTCGCTGTTGAAAAGCATGAAGTCAATCACTTAATGAATCGATAATGTGTTTGCTTAGATATCCAGAAACTCAGTAAAGAGCTGTACTTCCTATTCCGTATTTTATTCCTTTGTTAATTTTTTCTTTTTTGAAGTTTTTGAAAGCTTCGTTGTAATTATTTTCTAATGTGTTTTTGATATTTTGATATTCATTTTTGTTTCTTATGTCATCTATTGAAATGTTACTTATTTTTGAGATTATTTTTATGTTTTGAAGTAAATCGTTATAATTTTTTTCGCTTTCTTGAGAAAAATTGTTTGCTAAGAGTGTTTGATTTTTTTCTTTTTTGAAGTCTATGCGAACGAGACCTTGAATTGCTGAAGATAATAAATCTGGTAACTCAATAGCTAATTTATTTGAATCTGTGAAATCTAAGTTTTTTATTTTTCATTCTATTTCTTTATTGAGAGATTCAATGGAAATAAAATCTCATAGAGATATTGTTTTTTGATAAGCTTCTACTTCTCTTGTTTCTCTTCGTTTTTTTCGACTTGTATATTTTTCTAGAAATTTATAATTTTCTACTTTTTTTGATAGTGTTTCCATTTTTCTTTTTTGTTTTGAAAAGTCTCTTAATAGTTCTTGTTCTGAAAAATTATGTTCTTTTGTATAATGGAGTTGTTTTTTTAATGAGTTTCTCACGCCAATAATTGCTGATCAAAGTCAAAGTCAAACTCAAGCGCTACCAGAAATCATCGCTGTTCCAGTCGCTAATCAACCCATTCCAGCATACATTCATGCTTGGATATATCGAGGATAGCTATCGATTTTTTTCATAATATCATACAGATTTTTTGAGCCGAAAATCTTTTCTTTTTCTGAATTGCTATTTGTTAAAGATCCTTTTCAACCTCAAAGTGTTCTTAATTTTACTGTGATGTTTTGAGCTTGAATTTTTTCTAGTGCTGATTTGTGAGCAATTACTTTATCAAGGAGCTTTGCATCATTGAAATTGAGTTTTAATTCAGATAGAAATCATGGCAATTGTTTATAAGTGGAAGTAAATTTTTGGATTTCTTTTTGAATTTCTTGATTGAAATTATTGATTATAGTTTCTGATGGAGTAGTCAGAGTATGAAAATTTTTTACTTTTTGATTTATGTTTTCTATTAATTTTAAATGAGCTTTTTCTATTTTTATTGTTTCTAAAAGATTTGAACCATAGGTTTTTTCAAAATTTGCTGGGAGCTCATGATATAGTTTTGAAGTCGGATCTTTTGCTATTTTGCTTATTTGATTTTTGAAAATCTCTTCAGGTGCCGCTTCATTACTAAAAATTCCTGTTTCGTGAATAAAATCATTACAAAGACTTTCTACTGCTGAATCTTTGAATGTGTTTTCTTCTGAAAAAAGAGCTAAATTTTCTTGAAATTCCTCGTGATGGCGATTCGCTACTAATGCAGATTCTTTATCTGTCATAGATTTTTTTGCTAAAATTTTCTTCTTCTCTTGATCTATGATTTTTCATCTCATAAAAAATATTCAGATTTTTTCTAATGATCGACCTTTAATCCTGCTATATTTCTGAGCTAATTCTTTTTCTGCTTCGAATTGAGCTTGTTGTTCATTGATCTCTTTGATCTCCGAAAATGTGGCTGAAATTTCTCTGGTGCTTGATGGAGCTGGATTTCATGATGAAACTGGTGATACTACTGGAGCTGTGACGCTTGGAGTAGTTGGAACTGCAATAAATCGATCTGAAAAATCTACCATTGTGGTTAAATTGATTCCATTTCTTGAATTTCAGTTTTTGTCTTTTGCTAATTCTGTGATGATATTGCAAAGATTTAGTATCCATTCTTTGATATCGTTTGATGGAAATGAATCGTACATTTTTTTTAAAGCTAGCAGTCATTCTTTCGGGTCATTGATGATGGTTTCTATTATTACTTTTGTGTCTTCATCATTCATTTCTGTGATGGTTTCTGCTGATATTTTTTTTATTCAAGCTCATCAGTTGGATTGGGCTTTAGCTTGTTCTATAATGCTTTTTCCAATATTTTTAAATAAATTTTTTCATTCTGGTGTTTGCTCAATTTCTGTTTTTGGAGTTGCTGTAGGTGAGATTTTTCCTGGAGTTCTCATATTTTCAATAATTGTACTTAGATTTTTGATCTGCAAAGTCACTGGATTTGATAAGTCGTTTGGATTGCGTGGAGGAACTGGATTATCCTCTTCTAGATCATCGATTCTATCTTGAATGTAATCGATGGCTGAGTTTTTTTCTGTCGAAAAAGCGTCAATGATTGAAGATTTTGCATTGTCTGTAATTTTTGCATAATTTGAAACTATATGTGATAAATGCTCTTTAAATTCTCATTTATTCACTGCTATGTTTGCCATTTTTATATACTTCAGAATAAAAATATTTTTAGAAAATTTCTGAAAGTATGATTAAAAAATTTTTTTTGTCAAAAAATGAGACTGATTTTTTTTAATTTTTTGCCTTTTTTTATTCTTATTTAGATCTTCAAAATTTGACAGATTTTTTGAAATGATTACTGTTTGGTATGAAATTTATTTTTTTATTGACTGACATGGGTGGTGATGCTAAAAAAAGTATAGAAGTTCTGGATAAGAAAAAATCAAATGTGTCTGAAAAGCAACTTGATAAAAAAGTTTCTCAGATTGATGTTTCAAAAAAAAATTTCGAAAAGGAACAACTAGATTTGAAGAAAAATGTCTGAGAAAATGAGGCTGATAAAAATAAGGAAGTTGAAAGTCATATCGTTATTACAGATTCACATCTTTGACAACTGGAGACGAAGATTGAGGTCGAAAAATGATCTGATGTGTTGAAAAAAGAGTTGCAAGATAGTACTGAGAAAAATGAAATTTTGGATGATGTGGAAAAACTTTGAGAATCTTTTGAAAAGGCTAATGTTGAGGCATTGGCTTTAAAAGTTTTAGAAGATCCTTCAAAAAAAATAGAGCAGTGTGATAAAGTTTTTGTTGAATCTTTTTCGATTTTTGTCTGATGGAATGTTATTGGATCGCTTTATAAAAATCTGATGATGAAGAGTAAATCTCGATCTTGAAGTATTGATGAGGTTTGATTTACTAAATATCTTGATTTTTACCCAGTAAAAACTGTTCAAGATTTAGAAAAATCTATGCTTGCTAGTGAAACGACGCTTTCTGAATCGGAAAAGAAAGTGATGAAATTTTTGGCAGGAGATTCAGTTTTTGCCAAAGAATATAGAGAGCAGAAATTTCCAGATATAGCTCAAACTATGCGTCAAAGTATGCCAGAGTTTGTTTCTGATTATAATAGAATGCATTCAGAGGGAGAGTGAATTTCTGATAAAATTAAAAATTCTGCTGGTTATCTTTGGGATGGAGCGAAGTGAGTTTTTGATAAGAATGAATGGGAGAAAAATCCTACTAAGGTGGCACTTTGAACTGCTGCGGTTGTTGGATGAGCATATCTTGGTTATAAAACTATTAAAGGAATTTTTGACTGGTTTAGTTGAGATCCTGAAGAAAAAAAAGATCCTGAAAATGAAAAGAAAGAGAAAAAACAGAAAAAATCTTTTTTTTCTAAGATGACAGGAGCTTTGAAGCGATGATTACCTATCGCTGGTGGGGCTTTATTGATTAACTGGTTTTTGACCGGGAACTGAGTCGGTAGCATATGGGATGATCTTAAAAATTTCTTTGGTATCTGAGAGGCTCAGGATCCAAAAAAAGCTGCTTGAACTTCTTCAATGCCATGAGGAGTAGAAAAAACTTATGATTCACAAAAAGAATTGGCTGAAAAAAATCCTGAGATACAGCAAAAATTTTCTTATCTAGCAGAGTGAGTTAATCAGTTTTATGCGAGTATTTATGGGAAAAAAGAGTGAGGTAGTGACGATGAAATGCTTGGTGAGTCAGATTATGAAAAAGATTCGATTTGAACAGTTCCTTATATGCTCAATTCTAGATATGCTACTGTCGGAGATATGCTCTCTGAAAATGCATTTTTTTATGAAATAGTTGGTAGCAATAGCAGCTTATTTTTTGATTCTCTGAAAAAAATGTGATTTGAGTGATTGAAAAAACTCTTGATGCCTTTAGCTGAATGAGTTGATTCAATGTCTTGGTGATTTATTAAAAGTGCTCAATCTTTGGAAAGCCTTATTGATAATCTTAAAGGGAAACAAAATGCCGAAGAAATTATTCGTATGGTTTTTAGAAAATCTCTCAAGGTGATGGGCTATTTACAAACCAGAAAAAAAACTTTGAGTTATATATTGGCTCAAGAGTATCTGAAGAAAAATGATACTGAATTTACTCGTTTATCTTCTGAAGCTCAAAAAGAGAAAATACTTCAATCTTTACAGGATGAAAAATTTTATTCTGATAATATCCAAAAACAAATTGAAGAATTATTTTTGAATAAAAAACTTTTGTCTTGAGAGACTGGGAATTTGGATGGTGTGATAGTAACACTCGAAAAATATCACTTACTTGATGGGGAACTTGATGAACTTACTAAGGAAATTGTTCAAGAAGTTGATGAAAATAAAAAAAATATTCTCAAAGATGATGGAGAAGAGAACCTTATTGATAAACTTTCTGAAAAAATATCACAATGAAAACTTGAAGATGCTGATAAAAAACTTTCTAAAGATATGGTAGAAAAATTTCATCATCACATAAAAGATGTTGGAGCTAGAAGCTTTTATAGTACTGTTCTTTCGGGAGTCTGACAGTTTATTAATACTGAAGATGCTTCTATGGAACAAATTCTTAAAGCGATGAATTATGAGTGATCCGTGAGAAAATATATTGATGGTTCACAAGAAATTTTAGCTAAAATACAAAATAATAGTGCTACTTCTGAAGATCTCAAAAAACTTCAAGAGCTTGTAGATGATTATTTTATGCTGGAAAAAGAGATAAAAGTTGGGGCAAATCAGATTGTTGATATAAAGCAGGATAATTGAAATTATATTGTGAGATGGGGATTTGGTGTTTTGAGATCGGGGACTGATTTGTTTAATTGAATTCAAATGGTGATTGATGGGAAACGAGTTAAAGGGTGAATGACTTTGGCTGGTGGGGCATTGACGCTTGATGTTTTGACTGCAGGAACTGTCTTGAAATGATATCCTACTAAAGCTGCTTTATGGACTGGTAATGTAATTTTGAAACCTGCTTTGATGCTTACTTGAAATACTGCTTTTACTCTTTGAGCTCGTCTTCTTCCAGCTCGTTTTGCTGCTGAACTATACAAAGATGGTACGAGATTGAGCTATGCTGTGGCACATGGAGAGATTGATCTTGATAGAGCTTTGGCTATAGCTCAGAGAAATGGGCTATCTTTTTCGAGCTGAGCTAATGGGAAAGTGGCTACTAAGCTTGAATTGCTTGAAGCTTTGTTTCCATCTTCTGCTTCTAGTGGAGTAGATTACAAAAAACTGGAGTATCTTTTTGAAAAATGTGGCAATAATAAAAATATAATGCAGAAAATTTTTGCTGAGAGTGGTTATGTTAATTACAATTGGATGAGTCCAAGAGACTGGTTGAAAGCTGATAAATCTAAAGTTCTTTTTAGAATTAAAAATGAAAACTTGGAAGAACTTTATGCTTTGATTCAAAAAATGGACTCGGCAGATGAAGTTTCTCAGAAGTTTTTTAAATGAGTTTTGTTAGATATTTCAGACGGTATCCAGTTAAAAAATATTTGAGATTGAATTGATAGTAAATATGTGGAATATTTTGTTGAGAATTGAATTATAAAACCTGAAGAATTTGGTCGCTTGATCGCTTCTTATGCAGACCAGATTGATAATTTTGATGATTTTCAACTGTTTATAGATGAGATGTATAAAGCTGGCAAAATAAACCAAAAAAATGGCACGGCTTTTTTCCGTAATACAATGAAAGATTGGAAAAATGTAAAAAATATCTGGAAAAATAATGGTATTAAAGCTTTGGATTCTTTGGATTTGTGATTGACTAAGTCGGAAAAAATCCTGAATGTTTTTTGGAAAGGTATAGATAAGGCTAAATTTCATTTTTCTCAACTTTTGAATAGTCCAAAAATGCCTCAAACACTAAAGGGCTCAATTCAAAAATCATATCAGGGTCTTTCTCAGATTTCTCCTGATGTTCTCAATTCTCAAACTCTTCAAGCTTCAAAAAACTTTAAAGTATTTGGTGATCTTTCTAAACTCAAAAATATTGATATTGTCGAAATGAAAAAAATTTCTACTCTGCTTCAAACTGATAAAAAAATAGCTCAGCTGTTAGCGAAAGCAAAAAATGTTTCTGAGGTAGAAAAAATCTTGGCTCAAAATGGAGTAAATGCTAGTCGTATTGATTCTTTTGTGCTTGAGAAAATTTCGAAAAGTTGATCAACTCAAAAAGTTATGGATTGGGTTTTTTATGCTGCTGAGTCTGAAAATCTTTCTAAACTTCAAACTGTTTTGAAACATCCATCTGCTAAGATGCTTGGTAGAGTGCTTATGAAAGTTTGAGTTTGAGCTGATTTTATTTTTGCAGGATTGGACTTTAAAGATAACTTGGAAAAAACTCAACTGATGGCTGAGTATAATAAAGAAAGATCAGAAGTTATGAGTTCTCAGACTATTTTCGATCTTACGGTTCAATCAACTGGTGCAACTGCTGGTTTGGGAGCATTGCTTTTGACTGGTCCAGCTGGCTGGATAGCAGGTTGAGCTGCTGGTTTAGCTCTTTGATTGAAAGAGGTTGGTGATCTTTATTACGATCAACTCCATGAACATTATAAAAATTTTCAAGATTTTTCTCATCAATCAGTAGCACAAACCAAACAAAATATTGTGGCTTTGAATGCTTATGATGCCTCTATTGATCCTAGTTGGGGAGCTTTTCTGAAATGATGAATTGATAAAATTTCTGGTAAGACAGAACTTGAACAAAAACATACTTATCAGACAGTTTCTGATGCTCTCAGAGCTTTGATTTTTATTGAAGAAACTCAAAAAAATCCTTTTTCTGCTCTTGATCTTAATAAATTTACAAAAGAGAATGATAAAGAATTGGCACAATCTATTAGCTCAGCAAAAAATAAGCGTGCTGAACAGGTTGAAAGAAGAATGAAATTTTTTGATCGTTATAAGGGTAAAAATCTGATCGATAAACAAGCTATTGAAAAAAATACTGGGCTTTCTCAGCTAGATATGTTGTTAGAACAGTCTCGTGATTTTGCATTGGGGATTGCTAGTGGTTATGAACTTGATGGCAAATTTTCTTATCGTGATGCTCTTCGCAAAAAACTTCATGAGACTGATAAGGAAGCTTTTGAATCTCTTGAAAAGAAACGTCATACTTATCCTCGTGAGTTTGTTGCCATGATTATGTGATTGAAAAATTATGAAGAACTTCTTGAACAAAATAAAGATACCCATCCTCAGTATCAGTTGATGAGAAAAAATCTTGATTTCTTGAATGAGTATCTGAAATGGTGTCAGACTGAAAAAACTTTTGAGCAATCTCTTTCTCTTGTTCATTTGCAGGAAAGTGCCGAACTTATTGATTATTCACAAATAGAATATTTTTTGGAGAAATGGGATATGAAAAAAAGTCCGCTAGAAGCAGAAAATTTACAAGATCAGATGAAATACTTTCAAAAAAAATCAGAAAAAAAACTTTTGAATGAGTATGGAGTTTCTGAAAGTGTTTGACATACTATTTTATTGAGAGTAGCTAAGGAGATTTATTCGTACTCTGGTGAGCCAGATTTGAAATCACTTCATGAGTTTTTCTCTGAAAGAAATGCTCTTTATCACTGAATTTATTATGCTGATGGCTATTGGTGGGTAAACGACGATTTTTGACTCGATGAGAAAATTTGTAGTGACCAGTGACTCAATGACTTAGATCAGGTCCGTGGTTTGCTGGATGAAATAGTTTGACAGGCTGAAAAAAGTGACTTTATAAGTTCTCATAGCGCTGAGATTCAGCTTAATATTGAAGTTTGAAAGCAGATAAAAAATATTTTTCATGAAGAATTGCGTTATAGGGAACATCCTCAGACTTATATCCAGCAGATCAAAGATTATATTGTTCACCATTCTTATTGAAAATATATTGAATTGCCCATAGATTTGGTGTGTTTAGCTGGTAGAGTCTGATTTGTTGGAGCTGGTGAAATGCTGTATTGCTGGGATGGTTCTAAGCTATTAACTACTGATGATTGAAAAAATAGTAAAAATCTTATTCAATTTTAATTCTCTTATTGCTGAACTGATGGACGAAAAAAATACTGCTTCTGTGGAAAATAACTCAGGATCTGAAAAAAAAGAGGCTGAAAAAGTTGTTCTTACTAGTAAACAGGAACTAGACGCTTTGAAAAAAAATATTGATGACTCTAAGGATGATAAGGAAAAATTTGAAACAATGGTGGATTACGTGGCTTGAAAGATTCTTAAACTCATGGTTTATGAAGCTATGCAGATTAAAGAAGTTGTTTGAGAATCAAATTCTACTATGTTTGAAGTTCTTGATTTTTTTGGTATCAATCCTATTGAAAGTGTTATTTCTGAACTACTTGATGATGGGGCTATGAGTAAAGTGTGATTAGCTTTTCTGAGAAAAAAATATACGAGCTCTGAGAGTATTAAACTTCTTGATAGTATTGAAACGATAAAGGGTCAATTACCAACTCTTACTAATCTTGATGCTTGTGTGAAATTTGCTCAGAAGTATGATATTCCATTGCCTGATGGTATGCTTTCAAAAACTTCTGAACAAGCTACTTGAACATCAGTGGAAACAGTTTCAAAGAATCCATTTATTGCAATGAGTGATGAATTGAAAGCTGAAAAACTTTCTCATTCTGTGATGGATTATTCTAAAAAACAAGACAAAAGTTCAGATATTTCTGGTTTGGTTTGATCTGGTATGCTTATGGATATAGAGAAATCACTTGGTTTTTTACAAAAAAACTTCGTTCCAAATAATGAAATCTCCTTTAAGGATCTTACTAACTCAATTTCTACTAATGAATTAACTGTGTGAGATTGGATTATTACTGAAAAAGATGGTAAAAAATTTATTTATCTTCTTGTTGAAAAACCAAAAGATGGTAAAGTAAAAGTGGCTTGAAATGATCAACTTGTCGATCTTTCTGCTGTTTCTTACGCTGGAAAGGTTGATTATCAAAAATTACAAGAAAAAACTTCATAAAAAATTTATTTTCTGCTCAAAAACTATGACATTTTATTCACTAGATTCTCAAGAAAGAAAAACTAGCAATGCCGTTCTGGAGAAAGATGTTTCTCAAGAAACTACTCAGGCTTTGGAAGCTCATAAAGATGATGTTGTGAAGATGGCTGGTATAGTTGGTGCAGCTTTTTTGGCAGATAGTTTTTCTGATTCGAAACCAGAAGAGAAACTTTCGTGGAAAGAAAAATTGAAAAAACAGTTTTCTAGGGAGAAGAAAAATACTGAAATTGTTGATAAAAATACTGAAAAGGTAGTAGAAAAAAAAGAAGAATCTCTTGCAGAGAAAAAGATTGTTTCTGCAGAGAAAAAAAATTCTTCAGATGATAAAGAAAATTTCAAGGATTTTGAGGCAATTGAATCATCTGGAATTTTATATCAAAATGGTTGTACTATGTGTTCTAGGACGGCTAGACTCGATGCAAAAAGTATTTTTGGTGTAGATTTACCATCAGGGAATGCTAGAGATAGTTTTTCAAATCCTATCTTGGATAAAGGTTTTCTCTGAACTGCAAAAGATTTTTCTCAGGATAGCTGAAATTTTGCTGATGTCTTGGTAGAACCACCAAAAATGAAATTTAGTGAATATGGTCATAGATTTATTGCTTTTCGTAATCAGAGGGATGGACAGTGGTATGGTATTGATCCTTATGTTCAACACCGTCAAGTAAAACCATTTTTGATAAAAGATTATTTTTGGAGAGATAGAATTATTAAAGTGAACTATTATGATTCTCCTATAAAAATTTCTTAATATTGTCGATTTTTACCTCTTTTTTGAGCATTATTTTAAATTTGCATCGATGGTTTTTTTATATATAACCTCGGTGTTTTTTTTACTTATTTTTTAGAAAGATGATGAGAGCTCAGAAGAAAAAGAGAGGAGTACTGAAGCGAGTTTTATTTTTTGTTCTTGTAGTAGGGTTACTTATTTTTTCTGCTATGAAACCAGTTTTTCTTATGAAGGAAGTTGTGGTCAAAAAATGAGATACTATGAGTCGTTTTTATCAAGAACTTCCTTGGTTTGATCAAATTTTTGTAAAAGCGTATCAAAAAGTTTCATGAGTGACTATGAAATCATTACAGCCTTGACTATATCAGTTTTCTGGTTTATATTCTAAGGTTGCATTTTTTAATGCGATCAATCAGTGACCTCAAAAATCGTATCAGCGTTTTACTGTTTTAGAATGATGGTCAATTTATGATGTGCAAAAAAGTTTGTCAGATAAGAAATTTGCTGATACTGATGAGTATTTGAAGTTTGTAACTGATGAAAAAATTATCCAAAAATATAGTGATCGTTTTGAGTTTTTAGCATTAGCAAGTGCAGAAAAAAAACTTTCTTCGTTAGAGTGATTTTTGTATCCAGATACTTATAATATTGATGTTTCTCAAGATTTTGTTGATCAGCTTGTTTATTTACAGCTTAGCTCTTTTGATACTAAGATTTGGCAACCTTTTTCTTCGCAAATTAATTACTTTTCTCGTTATCTTCAAGAGAGAGGGTATACTGTTGATTTAGATTTTTATCAGCTTCTGACTCTTGCTTCTGTGATAGAAAAGGAAGAAAGAAATAAAACAAATAAGCCTGTTATTGCTAGTGTTTTCTTGAATAGATTGAAACAAAATATGAGACTTGATGCTGATATTACACTTTGTTATGGACTTCAAAAACCTTATGAGGTTTGTACTCCGGCGTTTATTGCTGAGTGAATTTATGATGAAAAAAATCCTTATAATACAAGGCAACAATCTGGGCTACCTCCAACTCCAATTTCTAGCGTTTCTGAACAAACTTTTTCTGCTTTAATGAACTTTGAATCGTCTGATTATTTTTATTATCTTCATGATAGTAAGTGACAGATTTATTTTGGTAAAACTTATGAAGATCACAATTTGAATAAAAGTAAATATCTAAACAACTAAAACACTTAGAAAAGCGTTGCTAATAGCTTTCTAGTTACTATACTTCCAGTAATTCTTTATATTTTCTTGGATGTATCCCAATGTGGAAGTGGAAAGAGAATTTGATGGCTTTTTGATTATCTCTTGTGTTTATGGTTGTGATTGTTTTTGTGATAAATAATGCCGTTCTTTTTCGTGCAGATATTTTACAAAGACCTGAAGAACTTCCATCACAAGAAATTTTAGCTGGAGATATTCGCTACGAGTTGGCTGATTGATTTTTGAGTATTTATACTCAGAGAGACTTTCCTGTTCTTGATAGTTTGTCTCTTTATGTGATGTATGATCCAGAAAGATCAGCTCTCAAAAATTCTACTGTACAGACTTCTTTTGCTTATAGTTCTTCTTCTTTCAATGAAAATATGGTATCTTTTGTTTTTACAAGTCTGGGTACTTTGAAGGCAGATAGTTTGATTATGAAAATTTGATATTCTGGTGATCAGGAAGGATTGGTAGTGAGCAATGTTTCAGCTGTCTTTACTCAGGAATGATTTGAATCTTTGTCTGTTCATAGAAAATAATTTTTATATTGTTTTGACCAGGTATGAAATTTTTGAAAAAAAGTATAGCATTTATCTTTAGCTTTTTGGTGATTGGTGGTGTGTTTGCTGCTGATCCCTCAAATTTTTTGATAGAAGTAAAACCTAGTTCTTTTGCTACTTCTGAAGCTGTTGATATGACTATTCAGGCTGTTGGGTCTGATGGTAAGGTGGTTTCTTCTTATGAATGAGATGTTTTTATTGAGATCTTGGAATTAACTGATCCTGATGATTATGTTTTACCAAATGATGGAGTTTATAGTTTTTTACCTCAAGATCAGTGAGCGAAGACTTTTTCAAAGGGGCTGGTTATCAAGAAAGTTGGAACTTATAAGATTCGTATTGAAGATGTAATTAATGATAAAATAGTTGGTGAGGCTACAGTAATTGTCGGAGGTGGTACAGAGACTATTCCTCAAAATGTTCAGATTACTTCGCCACTTTGATGATGAACTGAAAAAAATAGCAGTGTAAATATTATTGGTTCTTCACCTTTCCCCAATAGTCCTTTGCAAATTTTTGTAAATGGGCAAAAGACAAAAGATGCCTATACTAGTGTTGATGGTTCATTTAGTATTTATGTCGATGGTTTCGCTAGCTGAGTAAATAATTTACAGGTGAAATTGGCTGATATCAATGGTAAAATAATTTGACAATCTGCTCAGACACAATTTTCTTATCAACCGTTAACTGATCAATTTTTTAAGAGTGTTATCTTGGATCCAGCTGTTGTGACTGGTTGACAGAAGACTATGATTACTGTCAATGTTGATAGTTCTGTTTCTTCAGCTGAACTTTTTCTTTCTAATGGAACTACTTTTCCACTTGATAAGATTGCAGAATGACAGTTTGGTAAAAATATTGAATTTTCAACACCTGGTGTAGCTTCTCTTGGTGTTTCATTGATGTCCAATGGTGTTAAAAAAAATTATGATTCTGTCGCTAGTATCCAAGTTTTGCAGCCTTTGACTATTCAGACTATGATCTATGAAGTAAAGATTGTCGTTGATCAGATGGATAAATCTAAGGTCTCATTGTCTTGGACTTCTAGTTGAAATGTTTCTCTTTCTGGTTATCGTTTTTCTTATGGAACGGATAAAACGAATCTTGATAAAAATTTTATAGTGACTTGAAATTTTGCTTTATTGACTAATATTGAATCAGACACTGCTTATTATGCTCAGATTCAACCATTGAGCATGACTTGAGCGGTAGTTGGAGTTCCATCTGATCTTATTGTTATTGAACCTATTAAGCCTTCTGCACCGCTTTGTACTATCCAGTGAATTCAATTTTGGACAGAGAAAATTGATGATACTTATTTTTTGGTTTGGGATGAGGTTGAAAATGCTGATAAATATATTATTTATAGATCTGATTCCTTGACAGATGGTATTGATGAAATGCAAAAAGTAGGAGAGACTTCTGATCTTAGATTTGAATATCCTTTTGATCCTACTACTAAAAATTATGAATATGCATATTATTCTGTTCAGGCTGTTTGTAGTGATGGGAATCTTTTACAAATTGATACTGTGAAAAAAGTACAAGTTGGTCCGTTTTTGAATATAATGTATGTTCTTTTTATTTCTGGAATTTTGTATTATATGTATACTTTGTATAAGGACTCAAAAACTCTTTAAAAAGTTTTCTTTGCTTTAAAAAAGACGCCTAAGCGTCTTTTTTTTTATTCTATAGTGATTTCTGTTGAAAATATTTTTTGATTTTCGAGTGTTATTATGATTACTGATTTTCCTTTGTTTTGAGCAGAAAGAGAAATTTTTTGTATGCCGTTTGGTAGTATTTGGATAGAAGCTATATCTGGTTTTATACTATTGTTTGAACTTAAGATTGTTATAGGTTTAGGCAGAATTTTTGTTGATGATTCTTGTAAATTTTTGTTTTCAATTTTAATTATTATTTCTGCTTTTTCTCATACTTTTATTTTGTTTGATTTTGGCTTTAATATAAAGAGTTTATTCTGACTTAATAGATCTTTTAAAGCTATGTTTGATGCATTGAATTGTATTTCTTGCCATTCTGCTGTTGTTTGTTCAGTATTTTTTTCTTCGTCATTTATAGTGGGTAGTACTGTTTCTGGGATTAGATTTTTATCAGATGAAACCACAAGTGTTTCGTTTATTACGAGTGATTTTTCAGAAAAATTATTTTCTATTAGTCTGATTGGATCATAGCTATTTTTTGCAAGTTCTGCTCTACAAAGTCCGTTATTGATTATGTAAACTTCGCCTTTTTCTAAATCTTTACAGTCTTTAAAGAAATATGCAGGTCTTCATTTATTGTCTCTTTGGATTTCAAAGTTGAGATGATAACCTCCTAGTTGTCAAAAAACTCTTCCTGTATTTCCTACTTTTCAAATGAGAGATCATTGTGTTATTTTTTGTCATTCTGTTACTAAAATTTCATCGAGATGAGCATAGATAGAATAGATAACCTCATTTTTATATCAATGCTTGATTTTAATAACATTTCCATAAGCACTATTTCGTCATACTGAATATACTTCCCCATCTGCAATAGAATAAACTGGCGTTCCTCTTGCTGTGGCGATATCTATACCTGGGTGAGCTCCACTTCCGTTGTCTCGCTGGTTGGTATATGTTGCTCCTCGAAGCGTGGTTATAATTTCTTTATATCACTTTTTGTTTTCATAGTTTGAGAAATATGCATCGCGTACAATTGGTAAGTCTTGTTTACAGTTTTCTGTCAATGTATCTCGATATTGAGTTCTACATTCAAGTTTGGAAACTTTTTTGATTGGATAGATAAATTGCTGGTATGCTCCTACCTCTGGAAATTTTGTAATAGATGCATCAGTCAATAAGCTTCCCATTATCATTGAAGCTAAAGTATATTTTGCCATACTTCGTATTTTTTTTGAATAATATTTAATTTTTTTTGTTCTCATTTTTAGATTTTTATTTCTAAATGTCTATATTTTATACATATTTATTATTTTTGTCAAATTTCTTGTGTTTTTTTAATGACAATGTGATTCTTAATATTATTGGCATTTATATGCTTTATTTTATTGTTTTTTGAAAAATTCTTGTTATTTTCTTTGCTTTTTAGAGCTTATTTTTCTATATTGCATCGTTTTATTTGTTATTTCTTATTCTATGGCACTTTTTGGTAAGGCTTCTTGGTATTCTGCTCTTGAACATGTTACTTCTTCCCAACTTTTTGCTGATGATTTTGTTCCTAAGTGAAATTGTAACTTGGTTGATAATTTTATTCTTGACTATAATATTAACTGTTTTGTGAAGTGAGAAAATTCGTACCACTATAAGTTTGGGTTTATTAAAAATCCGCCATCTGTAGTTTATATGATGGGAGAAAAAAATCTCTTGCAGAAATCGTTTTTGGGTGTGGTAGGGCCCAGATTGATGACTTTGTATGGGAGAAAAATTGTGGAGACTTTTTTTGATAAGGTTCAAGATTTTGATTTAGTGATTGTTTCTGGTGGAGCTGAAGGAGTTGATATTTTGGCTCACAAATTAGCTATTGCCAAGTGATTACCTACTTTGGTGGTTTTGGGGTGATGATTGGCTTGGTATATGCAAGACCCTTTCTATAGAGATTTTTTTGAGGAAGTGTTGGAGGCTGGGGGTGCTGTTTTATCTGAATTTAAACTTTTTCAGGCTCCGACTTCTTATAGTTTCCCTCAGAGAAATAGGATAATTGCCGGCTTAGCAGACTGTCTTTTTATACCAGAAGCTAAGGAAAAATCTGGTAGTCTGATTACTGCTGATTTTGCTATAGTCATGAATAAACCTATTTATGTAACTCCTTGAGATTTTTTTTCACAAACGAGTAGAGGAGTACATCGTCTTGTTAGCCAAAAAAATGCTACACTTGTTGACAGTTGATTTAGTTTTCTTGATACTTTTTTTACTAAGAATATAAAATCCTGAGATGTAAAATGACTTTCTTTTCAGGAACTAGAACCATTTGATAAAAAAATTTTAGATTATCTTTTGCAATCATGAGGCTGAGGTATTCAAGAATTGGCAGATGCTTGATTTTCTCAGATTGATTGCTATGAAGCTTTGATTCGTCTTGAAATGGCTGGATTGATTAGATCAGTGGAATTTGGTAAATATGTGGTTTCATAATTTTTATACTGATGACTTTTTCTTTTTGTGATCGAGCATATAAAAAAATCTGGCTTTCTTTTCAGAAAACCAGAATAAAATTTTTGATTGTTTTTTGATATGGAGTTAAGAAATTTAGTTATTGAGATAATTATTCATCGTCAAGTCCTTTTACTTTTCCTTTTCTTTCTTCGATGATTTTTTGTGCAACACTTTCAGGTACTTTTTCGTAAGATGCGAATTGCATTGTGTAACTTGCTCTTCCTTGCGTAAGAGATCTTACTGTAGTTGAGTAACCAAACATTTCAGAGAGTGGAACTTTAGCTAAGATAATCATAGCTTTTCCTCTTTGTTCTTGACCTGAGATCATTCCGCGTCTTGAACTAAGATCTCCCATTACATCTCCCATATAATCTTCTGGAGTTACCACTTCAACATCCATGATAGGCTCGAGAAGAATTGGGCTAGCTTTCATGAAAGCATCTTTGAAGGCTCTGTAAGTTGCTACTTTGAAAGCTACTTCTGATGAATCAACATCATGGTAAGATCCGTCATAAGGAGCTACTCTTACATTAATAATAGGATATCCTGCTAAAACTCACTGTTTAACAATTTCTTGAGATCCTTTATCAATTGCTGGTATGAATTCTTTTGGAATGATACCTCCTACGACTTCATCTTTAAATTCATATGTTTTTCCTTCTTCGTTGTTGAGTATTTCGAGTTTCATAAGAACGTGTCCATATTGACCTCTACCTCCAGACTGTCTCACGAACTTTCCTTCTCCTTTTGCATCTTTAGTAATAGTTTCTCTGTATGAAACTTGAGGTTTACCTGTAGTTACTTCTACTTTATGTTCTCTTTTTAGTCTGTCTACGATAATTTCAAGGTGTAGTTCTCCCATACCAGCAATAATTGTTTGACCTGTTTCTTCATCAGTGTAGAATTTGAAAGATGGATCTTCATAAGCTAATTTACCAAGTCAAAGAGCCATTTTTTCTTGATCTTTTTTTGAAACTGGTTCTACTGCAATTGAGATAACAGGTTCTGGGAATTCCATTCTTTCCAAAATAATTGGATTTTTCATATCACAAAGAGTATTTCCTGTTCTTGTATCTTTGAGACCCAAGAAAGCACAAATGTGACCTGCATGAATTTCGCTGATTTCTTCTCTTTTGTTGGCGTGCATCAAAAGTAATCTACCTACTCTTTCTTTTTCTCCTGAAATTGGGTTCAAAAGCTGATCTCCAGATTTGATGATTCCAGAATATACTCTTACGAATGTTAAAACTCAAACATATGGATCTGTCATAATTTTAAATGCAAGGGCTGAAACTGGTTCTGAATCTGAAGCTGCTCTTTCAAGTTTTTTTTCTGAATCATCAACATCAACTCCTTGTACTGCTCCAATATCAATAGGAGAAGGTAAAAAATCTACTGCTGCATCAAGCATAAGTTGTACTCAAGCATTTCTCAAAGCACTACCTACAAGAATAGGATAGAATTGATTTGTAATTGTACCTTGTCTGACTGCTTTTTTTAATAATTCAAGAGGTATTTCTTCACCACCAAGAAATTTTTCTGCAAGTTCATCGTCAAATACAGAAACAGTGTCGAGAAGAGTTTCTCTCATAGAAGCAGAAATTTCTTTCATTTCTTCAGGAATCTCGTGTTCTACTTGTTTTTCTCCATTTTCTCCTTCAAATGTGTAGTATTTCATATTAATGAGATTTACTATACCTTTGAATTCTGAAGCTTCTCAGAAAGGCATTTGGATAGGGCAACCTTTATTTGAAAGTCTTGATTTTATAGTTTCAACACACATTTTGAAATCAGCACCAACTTTATCAATTTTGTTGATAAAACACATTCTTGGTACTACATATTTATCAGCTTGTCTCCAAACTGTTTCTGTCTGAGGTTGTACTCCATCTGATGAACTGAAAACTGTTACTGCTCAATCAAGAACTCTTAGAGATCTTTCTACTTCGATTGTGAAGTCTACGTGACCTGGAGTATCAATGATATTGATGTGATGATCTCTCCAAGAACAAGTAGTGGCTGCAGAAGTAATAGTAATACCTCTTTCTTGTTCCTGTTCCATCCAATCCATTGTCGCTTCACCATCGTGAACTTCTCAGATTTTGTGGTTTCTTCCTGTGTAGTATAAAATTCTTTCTGTAGTTGTTGTCTTACCTGCATCGATGTGAGCGATAATACCAACATTTCTTACCATGTTTAAGGGTTTCAATGCACCTGCCATTGTCGTTCAATAAAAAAATGTAAAAGTGTTTTTTTAGTTACTGTCTGTCAGAGATGATTTTATTACGATTGAGTTATGAATTATTTGGTGCTTTACATTGTTTAGTAAAAGCTCAGATTCTCATCGCTTTTCAATCTCTGGGAAGATACATTCTGCTGATGTTTTTCACTCGTTTTTGAGAGCTGGAAGCTCTACGGATTGAAGGGTGGAGATCATTTCTATAACCTTCTCAAGTTTTTCCATAAATCAGATTTTTTCTTCATTGGTGAGTTTGATAGCACACAATTTTTCTAGTTTTTCGATTTGTTGTGATGAGATCATAGACTCAGTTTATTGACTAAACTCTATTAGTATAGCTTTTTACTTTTTGAGTTCAAACGAAAACAAAAGAAAAAACTGGTCCTCTTTTGGAGGAAACCAGAATTAAATTTTTTATAAAGATTTTATGAAATTTTCTTTTACAGTGTCTTTTGTCTTCATATTTTTGATGATATTGTAGCTTTCTCTTATGAGTTCTCTCATGTCTTGATAGTAAAGAAGACTAAGAACTTCAGTGATAGTTGCTCGTTTGTACATTCAAAGATAGCCTTCAGCGTCTTGGATTTTAACTGTTGTCGGTGAGCCTGTGTATTCTATTAAAAAATAAGTAACATCTTTATTTACCATTCCTTTCTGATTTGTTGGGTTTCTAAGCTCTGTTTTCCCAATTTTTTGTTTGATAAACATTTGATTTATAGGTATTCCTGTTTCTTCTGAAACTTCTCTGAGCGCAGCTACTTGACTTTCTTCTCCAGCTTGAATTTTACCTTTTGGAGCTACTCGTTCGATTTTTTTGGAAAGTGCGTATCTTTTTATCAAAAGGTATCTCGGTTCATTATCTGATGATATGTAATAGACGATTCCTCACGCACTTTGAATGATGTCTGCCATTTATAGTTCTGTTTTGAAGATAAATTTTATTGATCTTGTTGGTCTAGTCGACTAATTATATTTCCAATGAATGTATTTGATTTTTTTGCTTCATCTATTTCAGAAATTATTTTGGTTTCTGCTATGATTCTCCCCTGAATAGCAGCTTGAGAAATTTCTGACGGAGTAGTAGGAGCTTTATAGGTTACTATTTTAGGTGTTTGGTCGATTTTTTCTTTTTCTTGTTGCTTTTTTAGCTTTTCGGTAATTTCATTTTGTTGTTGTAGTTCTATTTCATTTTTTAAATTTTTTAATTCTGCTTTACTTTCTTGGCTACTATTTTTAATTTCCTGATTCTTTTCTCTTTCAGAGTTTGTGTAATCTGCTATGAATTCATTTTGTGTTTTCTTGATCTCTTCAGTGGTATGAATAGGAATTTCTTTTTGCTTGATTGTTTCTTTGGTTTGCTTGGGAGATGTAATTTTTTTCTCTATATTTTGTTCGTTCAGAGACATGTGGTTTCATTTGGAAGTTAAAAATATTTTTTAGTGATAGCCAGAGAGAAATTTTTGTAAAATTGCTAGATTTTTTTTGTAATTTACTCTGAGAGGTCAGATGATGGAGATAATAGCTTCGTAGTTATTGACTGTGATTTTGGTGTAGAGACAGGAAAGTACTTTTTGATCATCTTCTATGAATGTGTAGTAGATTTTTTGAGTTTTAACTATTTTCTCATCAAGGATCTGAATTATTTTTTTTTGTTCTATGAATTCGATGAGATGCTTGGTCATTTCGTATTCTTCAGTTGTCGAATTTTTTAGGATATTGTTGAGACCTAGGAAAAAATATTCATCGTTTCTCAAGAACCCTGTTACTACTCAATCGACTAAATTTCAGAGAGTTTCTACGATGAATCTAAGTCCATTTCTACTATAGTCGAGATCGAATTCTATTTCATTGAGTTCATCTTTGGTGGCTTTTTGTTCCATGATCTCGTCTATGTAGTGAGCGATTCATTGGATGGTTGGTATTCTTCCAGAACTATTGTAAGGTTGGTAAACGAGACCAGATTTTTCTAGATTGTTGAGATATTTTCTGAGAGTAGAAGGAGCGTAGTCCATCTCTTCGAGTGAATGCAAAAACTTTGATCCAATAGGATCTCCTTTGAAAATATAGTTTTCTATGACAATATTGAGCAGTTTTGAAAGTTTTTCTTCTTTCATTGTGAGGAAAAAATTATTTGGCAAAATTATTCGTTTACTGATTTCTCTTGAGAATACTTTTTTCTTTTTGTTTGTCAAGTTCAGGCTTATTTTTTTGTATCCTATTGGCTTTGGAAGTCAATGTTTTTTTCTATTTACCTGTTGATTGCTCGTATTTTTTTGTTACTCTTTGCTTTGAATGTTTATTTTTCTTTTTTCTTTGAATGAGTCGTCAAAAAACTTCCCATCCGATATGAAAGGTTTCACACTATTTTTCTTCTTTTTTCCTTTTTTTGATTTTAATTACTGGAAGCGTACTGGCTCAGGAGGTGACAGTAGTAAATTACCAAATACTTCCTTGATGATCTGGAAGTGTTGTAACTGGAGGTTCTCAATCTAGTCAGACAAATTCTGTGTCGGGAGTGATGTTGAGTTGATATCAAATTAATCCAATTTCTTCGCTTGTTAGCTCGAGCGGAAGTGCCAGCAGCGGGCAAGTTTTTTCTGGTGTAAGTAATCAGATTATTACTGGTTTACAGATTTCTGGAGCTGTGACTACTGGAGTGATAAACTCGCCTGTCGTGGTAGCAAGCTGAAGTTTTGTCGCTCCTCAAATTTCTAGTTCTGGTGTTGATACTTTGGTTACTGGGGCTCCGATCTGAGAATCAAAAAGTTTTCTTGAAGATGAAGAGTTTGTAAGTGCTATTAGCTGGATGCACCGCAACTGACTTACTCAGTATACAAATGTCGAAGACTATAGACCTTTTGAATTGCTCACGAGAGAGCAGTCTGCTAAAATGATAGGTCAGCTTTTTAAAGCTTTAAAGATTGGTTCTGGAGAAAATAATCTTTGTGAATTTTCTGATTTGGCTGGATCAGATCAATCTCTTGTAGAACATATTTATTTTGTTTGTAAGATTGGTGTGTTTCGTGGAGCAGAGAATAAATTTTTCCCTTTGCAAACCTTAACAAAAGCTCAAGTTACTGCTGTTTTAGTGAGAATGTTTGAAGGAAAACTTTCTTCAGAAACTGGTATGCCACGATGGCAACTTTATTTCCAGAAAGCACAACGCATAGGTCTTACTAAAGAAACTAGTCTGTTTACTTATGATAAACTGATGACTAGATATGAAATGGCTCTTTTTGTTTATAGATTTAAGAGTATTATTGAAAATCAAGGTTTGAAAAAGAATGCTGATGAAGCTATTCAGCAGATAAATTCTATGCAACAGGCTGATTCTCAAGGATCTGATTTACAAAGTGTTTGAACTTATATTTCTCAAAATAACTCATTTTCTACCCTTTTGAACTGAATAGCATTTTTGGATGAACCTGAATTTTCTGAAGCACTTTTTTGGCTTAAGAAAGAATGATTTACTCAGTTTAGCGAACCTGCTAGTTTTAGACCATTTGATGTGCTGACCAGAGAAGAATCTGCTAAATTTGTATGAGATTTTTACCTGAAAAGTTTTCAACAAACTGGCTCTGTTCAGGTACCAGAAGAATGTTTTTTTAAAGATATAGAAACGGCAAATAGTAATCTTAGAAATCATATTTTGACTGTTTGTAGTGTTGGGATTTTGAAATGAAAAAACTGACTTTTTTCTCCTACTAAAAGCGTAACAAAAGCTGATTTTATTGCAATGCTGATGAGGATGTTTCAGTGAAAATCTCTTGATGAAACTGTTTCTCCTCGATGGAAAAATTATTTTCTGGAGGCTCAAAAAATGGGTATCGTCTCGTCTAGTGATCTGATAACTTTTGAACAACCTATTACAAGATACGAAGTGGCTCTTTTGCTTTATAGACTCTATGCCAAGAGTAAACTCTTGAACAATTTGAACTCTTCAAAAATAGAAGGACAACTTATTTCTCTCGTTTCTGGTTCGGTTTCTACTGGTGTGGATGGCTTGAGACAGGCTAAAATTTTTATTGATGCAAGTTTGTTGGCTGGGCAAGATAGTGAACTGATGTATATTGACTTTTTCTGACAGACAGTGAAGGTCATTAAGCAGTCTATTGAAAAATATGTAAATAATCAGAATTATGCTTGGTTTGGAGAGCTGTATGATATTGCTAATGACCAAAAAATTGGAACTTTGAGTTTTTTGGTGAGTAATGATGTTGTTTTGGAGGGGACAATGAGATTTACTTCTGTGACTTGATTATTTTATACGATTGCTAAAAATCAGATTGATGAAACTTTTTATTATCTATTTGAAAAAACTGTTCGCTAAATGACGATTAGATTTGTTTGACGAGAATACTAGATTTACCACGAAAAAACTATGATGCAAGTAAAAAAAATTTCTTTGGAACAAGATGATGGAGCTGTTTTTTCTCCTAGACCTGTTTCTTTTGATGATTTTGTTTGACAAACTGATGTGAAAATTGTTTTGGAATCTGCTATAAAAAGTGCACTTACCAGAAAAAAAACTTTGTGACATGTTTTGTTGGCAGGACAGAGTTGATTTTGAAAAACTACTTTGGCTCAGATTATAGCTGGGCAGCTTGCAGCTAGTATTAAAATTATTACAGGTTATGCTCTGAACAAGCCTTCTGATTTGATTTCTGTGCTTAGTAGTTTGGAGTCAGGAGATATACTTTTTATCGATGAAATTCATAGACTCAAACCTAATATTGAAGAGGTGCTTTATATTGCGATGGAAGATTTTGTGATTGATATGGTGATGCCAGAGTGAGGGAATGTCAGAGTACCTTTGCAGCCTTTTAGTTTAGTTTGAGCTACGACGAGACTTGAGAATTTGAGTGAGCCGCTTAAAAATAGATTCGTTTATAAGTTCCATTTTATGGACTATAATAACCAAGAAAAAATTTCTATGCTTGAAAGATATCTTTCGCTCTATCATATTGAATATGATCGTGGATTGCTTGATGAAATTGTTCTTAAGGTTCACAGTGTACCTAGAGAAATTCATAATTTTTGTTTGAAAGTGAGAGATTTTATCATCTCTCAGCAGTGACACCATGATTTTCTTACGCTAGATCGTGCTACTTGGGCTAATTTTCTGGAGTGGCTCAAAATTGATGATGGCTGATTGACTCAGATTCATAGAAAATATCTTGAAATACTTTCTCAAAGTCAATCTCCAGTAGCACTGAAAACTTTGGCTCTGAGGCTTGGTATGAATGAGCTGTCTGTGGAAGAAGATATAGAGAGTTTACTTCTCAAGCTGGGTAAAATAGAAAAAACGAGTAGAGGTAGAGTTTTAATAGCATAAAAAAATTATAAAAAAGCAAGGCTATAAAAACCTTGCTCTAATTTTTTATTGGGAGAGGAGGAAACTTATTTCTTCCAAATTTTTCTTGATTTCTTGATTTTTTTTAATTTTTTCTTTTACCAAAGAAATCACTTCTGAAAGAATGTTTTTTTCTTTTGATTCTAGATTTGCTTGCTTTATCTGTTCATAGATTTTACAATAGATTATATCACATTGTTTGTGGTATCCGACGAAAAAACCTTCATCTTTTTCTTTGATGATTTTTTCTATTAGATCTCTTAGAATTTCTTTTTTTTCTAGATTAATATTGGTGATTGTGATAATCATCATAAATCTTTCAAAACAAATAATTGGATCTTTTTTTGTCCATAATTCTGCTTCTTTTTGAAATTCAGATTTTTCTGATGGATAGATCTCATTGACTGTCATTAGATCTGTTTGTCTATCGATCATTATTAAATCGAGATCCATTTCTTTTCCTTTTTTAGCAACTAGTAGCGCTAAGATTTTTTTTAACATTTTTCTTGATTGGTTCTATTGGTCCCCAATAGCTTATATCTATTTATTTTTTAAAAGGTTGCAATTTAAAATACTGAAAAAATATTTTTTCAGATTAATAATCTTTGAAATTTTCTGTATGGAAACTAAAAACTTTTTATGAATCTGAGATCTCCGTTTGTGAAAAGTCTGATGTCTTTGATTCAGTAAGTAATAGCTACTAATCTATTGAGTCAGATTCAAAAAGCGTAACCTGAATATATAGAAGAATCTACTCCAGCTTGTTCTAGAACATTTGGATGGATCATTCCAGCTCCTAAAATTTCTATTCGACCTGTTTGTTTACAAAGTGGACAACCTTTTTGTTGGCAGATTGGGCAGCTAGCATCAATTTCAAATCCTGGTTCTACAAATGGGAAAAATGCTGGTCTCATTCTAATTGTGATGTCAGCTTGGAAAATTGCTGATAAAACTTTTGGCATAAGATCTTTGAAATGAGCAATACTGATGTCGCGGTCTATGACGACTCATTCTACTTGCCAGAAAACTGTGTCGTGAGAAGCATCAGTATTTTCATATCTGTATACTTTTCCTGGAACGATAAACTTACAAGGCACTCATTGTTTTTTTATGAGTTCATTTTGCATGGCTGAAGTGTGTGTTCTCATAATCCAGTTTTCTCAGTCGTTTGCTTGTTGGTGTAGATAAAAAGTATCGTGCATTTCGGTAGCAGGATGAGTAGCTGGAATATTTACTGAGTAGAAATTTTCAAATTTACTTACCATGTCGTGACCATACTCTATATGGAAGCCCATTCACTGAAAAATTTCTTCTATTTTTCTTCTGGCTTGGTTGAGTAGAGTGTAGTGACCTTCAGGTGTTTTGATTCCATCGACTGATGAATCAATTATTTCTTTATTTAAAAGTTCATTTATTTTTTCTGCTTTTAGTTTATTTTTTTTCTCTGTGAGTAATCACTCTATAAAATTTTTTCGTTCTGAAAGTTCCTGTCCTTTTGCTTTTTTTTCTTCTGGAGAAAGTGCTCAAAGGTTTTTGAATTCTTTGCTAATTGGTCATTCTTTTCCTAAATATTTATTTTGGATTTGGTCAACTTCATTTTCTGAAGTAGCTGCTAGAATTTCTGCAGATATTTGCTCTTTTGATAGTCACATTTTTTTTATAAAACCAGAATAAATCCCGATCGACTCTATTGATGGTCTTATCGGGACCGGAAACTTTTTGGAAACCGGAATTTTTATTATTTGATTTGTTATATATTTTTTGGCTTTGTAGTCCACTTATTTTTTACTATTTCTTCGAGAAAGAAAAAAAATGCTCAGAGAGTGAGAAAAGAGTCAGCGAGATTAAAAATAGGGAATGTGCTTATTTGAATGAAATCTCTGACTCATCAGAGTCGGATTCTATCTATGAGATTGCCGATTGTTCATGAAAAAACTAGTATGAATGTGATTGGCGAAATTATCTTTTTTTTGAGAAAGAAAATCATTGCTAGGATTGCACAGAGTGATATCAAAATTATGAGAACTTGGGGGACGGGAAACGAAAATGAAACTCAAGTATTGAAGGCTTTTGTGATGAATGGAAAATTTGTTCATCGACTGAGATCGTATGCTATATATTTGCTTATTTGATCAAAAACTATCAGAATTAAACTTATTATAATAATACTTTTTTGATATTTCATTAGAGAAAAACTTTTAAAAACTAAAAAAACTTTCTTTGTTTATTGAAATGATTTGGAAAATCTAGATTTTGATCAAGAATTTTGTTTATTTATTCTTAAGTGTGTACATTTTTTGTCAAAAAAATGATTGTTTGTATTTTTAGAACCAAAATTTGACAATTTTTTGTTTTCTGCTTATAGTATTTGTGATGTTATTTATTTTTTCTACTCAATAAAAATGTTTTTCTCTCAAAAATCTAAACTTCAATTGAAAAAAAAAATCCAGAAATTTAATGTAAGAATTTTTTCATTAGGGATTGTCTGTTTTTTGATCGCTTGATTTACCTTTATGCTTGTAGAGAGTATTGTTTCTCCAGTTCTGACCTATGCAAGCTGGACTAGTAATGATGACTATGTTGATGATTCTTTTTGGGCGGGAAACCCTAGTGATTCAGATATTATTTCTGCTTTTTTTGGAGATGGGCAGCTTGGTACTGATTCTACTGCTTATAGTCAACGCTGGAGCGGAGCTCTTTGCGATACTAGCTTGATGACTGTTGAACATATTTCTAGTTTGGCTGGGCCATTTAATTCTTGAACTATTTATATTTTAGATCAATGAACATATACTGTCTTTACTAGAATTATACTAGATAGTTGTTCTGCTCTTGTAAGTACCTGATGAGTTACTTTGGTGCAGGATTCTTCTTTGAATGATGTAATTTTGTCGATGGATGGTGTTAATAATGTTGTTGTTGATTGAATTAATTTTGATTGAGGAGGTTTTCCTTCTACTTATGTATTATCCTTGGATAATTCCGTGAATATCACTTTCCATGCTATTGATATGAGTAATTCTTCTGCAACTGCTCTTGCTGCTTTAAATTCATCTTCTGTTAGTGTTTCTCATTCAGATTTTGTTTGAAATCAATTTTGAATTCAGGTTCTCAATGTTGATGGTTTGTGGTTTGATAATATTTTTGTTTCTGGTTCTACTTCACAATGAATTGTTGTTAATAATTCTACTGGTCTTGGTATGGAATACATAGAAATCTCTCATTCATCTCAATGATTAAATATTTTGAATTCTTATTACTCGGGTCAAGTTATTCGTTTTCTTGATCTACATGATAATACTAGCAATATTGGTCTTGCTCAGATAGATCATCTAACGATATATGGTATTCGTTCTTATAATTCAGATTCTTGTGTTACTGTTTCGTCTTTACATTTTAGCTATCTTTATGATTTTGTAGCTTATAATTGTAGCTTGTATGGAGTACAAATTTCTTCTTCAGATTATTCGGTTTTTGATGATTTTATTGTTTTTAATAATTATAATTGAGTTTCTTTGCCTGGTAACAATAATTCTATTTTTTCAAATTTTCTAGTTTATAATAATTCTAATATTGCATTTTTTATCAATTCATCTTCAAATAATAGTCTAGTAAATATTCGTGCTTATAATAACTATATCTTTTTGAATTCTGATACTTTGTCATATAATAATAAGTATTATGGTAATCTTATACTCAAAGATAATGCTGTTAATTTTATTGTTACTAATGCTAATGATTTTTTCTTCTCTCCGTGAAATGATTCTTTCTATCCAGGTTGGAGTGCTTGAGTTTTGCAGACAGGATCTTTAGGTTCAGATATTAGTGATTTTGTTTTGAATCCAGTTAATGAGAATGGTACTTATTTTTATTCTCTCACTGGTAACGCGTCTTTCAGATGATATACTGGTTCATGGAGTGGAAAAACTTCTCAATATCTTTATTTTTCTGAGTTGCCAAAACAATCTTCAGGTGTTATTTATCATGATACAATTCTGACTAATTCTACAGTTTTTCCTTTTAACTCTGATCTTTTTATTACTGATTGAATATTTTCTTGATATCTTTATGGACAAGACTTTTTCGGTTGAAGTATTGATCTTCTTTCTCAGTGAGATGCTATCATTCATAAAAATATAGGGAAATATTTTACTAATCATACTGGTGTCTTTACTTTGAAGCTTAATGTTTCAGAGGATGCAGAATATAGTTTTTTTGGTGATTTTGTTACTGGTAGTAGTCTATGAGTTACCGGATTTATCAATGGAGCGAATTTGACGGGTGATGTTCTTTTTACGAATTGAACTGGTAAAAAAATTTTAGTAGCTCAGTTTACTACAGGAAGCAAAATTTCATCTCGCTACTGAATTTACTTGAATTATGATTTTTCTGCTCCGACAATTTCGATAGTTGCTCCTTCTAGTGGTGCTCACTTTTTGTATGGTACTGCCTTAAATCTTTTGGTCTCTGGTGATGATTTAATAGGAGCTTGATTCCACTGATTTGATTATGAGGTATCAACTTGAGATTCTATGAGTTTTATTATTTATAGTGGTTTTGCTTCTTGAAATGTAGCTGTGTTACCATCTTTGGTCGATAATATTTATTATGTGAGAGTCAGAGGAAAAGATTTTTTGTGAAATTATTCTGCATGGACTAATGTTAGACCTTTTTTTATTGATGCTCCTAAGGCTAATTTATCTTTGACTAATAATGTTCCTTTTGGTTCGCAATCGGGAGAACTTCTTTCGATTCTTTATACATATAATAATATTGGTCCTGATTTGGCTAGAAATGCTGTATTTTCTTTAGTGCTGCCGAGCTGATTAACTTTGGTCAATAGTAGTTTAACTGCTAGTGGAAGTACTGGTAATTACTCATTTTCTCTTTGAGATATTTTGGCTGGAGGGATAGGTAATATAAGTTTACAGATTTTAGTCAGATCTCAAGGAGTTTACCAAATTGGCGGAAATATTTCTTCTACTAGTATTGATTCTATACTTTCTAATAATCTTTCAACTGGAAATACTATAGCTTCTGGTAATTATCAATGAGCTCCAGTTGTCATCTCAGCTGGAGGAGGTGGATGATGATGAGGTGGAGGTGGATGATGAGGTGGAGGTGGATGATGAGGTTCTACAATTGTAAACTATGGCTCTACGATTGTTGTTGTTAGAAATGACGAATTACCAAAAAATACTGGTTCTATTGTCCCAATTTATAACAGTGCAACATTCAAAGAATCTCTTCCACAAAATATTTATCCAAGACTTACTACTCTTATTGCTTCATATCAAAATCAAGAAAGAGGGAAATGTATTTTTGGAAATCAAGCTCTTCAAGTTCTTGTCTTTTCTGATATCAATCAAGATCCAGAACAGTGATCTATCCAAGCTTTACTTGATCGTTGCCTTGTGAGAGGGAAAGGTAAATTGCAGTTTAAACCTGAAGAAAAGGTGACTCGTGCTGAGTGGATAAAAATGTTGATAGGTACATTATCTTATGATCGTGATGTTACTCAACTTCCTGTTAGAAATGTTGCTGGTAGTTATCCTGATCTGATTTATAAAGATTGATCTTTTCATTGGGCTTATGATTATATTTCATTGGCTGATGGCTTTGGATTACTTCGTTTCCTTGATCAAAATACTGGAGAAAATTTTGAGCCTGAGAAGCTTATTACTCCACAAGAAGCTTATAAAATGCTTCGTTCTGTTTATCGTTTGATTGATAAAAAGACAGATTCTTTACCACTTGTTGATTCTGGTGTGACTATGAGTAGATCTCAAGTATCTGCATTTTTGGTTGAAGGGTTTTCTATTCAGCCATTTATTCCAAAGGCAAATATTGATTTTTTAGCTTCTTTTAAAGCTATTCTTAGTGGTTTACCAACTGCGAATCATGGTGAAGCCTTTGAAACTCTTTCTCGTATGCTTCAAAAAACTCGTTATATCCAAGCTTTGAAGAAAAAATGAATTAATGTTTCTCAACTTAAAAAGGATTTAAGGATGTTTCAGTAAAATATATTTTTAGGACGATTGATTTTTAATACTCAATAGCTATAAAGAGTGAATTATTTTCACTTCTTTACTGTTTTGTTTATGGTAAAAAAAACTTGATTGAATGATAAGAAAAAAACTGTGGAAAAAAAAGTAGTTACTAGGAAGAAAAGCACTTCCAAGAAATCTCTTGTCGAGAACCAGAATGAAAATATTTTGGAAAAAAAAGATAGTGGATTTTTAATGGGAAAAAATTTTATTCCTGATTTTGGTGAACAGGTTTTGACTTTTCGTGGTGTAAAAACTCATAATTTGAGAAATATCGATATTGATCTGCCTAAAAATAAAATCATTACGGTAACTTGAGTTTCTGGTTCTGGTAAATCTTCTTTTGCTTTTGATACGGTCTATAAAGAGGGGCAGTATAGATATATCGAATCGCTTTCTTCGTATCTGAGACAGTTTTTTAATCTCTGAGAGAGACCTGATATTGACTATAGCTCTGGTTTGTCGCCCGCTATTGCTATTGAGCAAAATAAAAGAGTCTGAAATGCTAGAAGTACAGTCTGAACGCTTACTGAGATCGATGATTATCTGAGATTACTTTTTGCAAAACTTGGAGATATCTATAGCTATGGCTCTGGAAAACCAATTAAAGCTCAAACTATTGACCAAATTATTGATGATATGAAGCACTTATATCTTGGGAAAAAAATTTATTTGGTTCAACTTGTTGGGCATTTTGATGATAGTAGAGAATTTTTGAAGTTCGTGAAAAAAAATAGAATGAAAGTGGAACAATGAGAAGGTTTCACTAGATATTTGATGGTTATGAATGATAAAAAAATTCCTTCATCAGATGAAATTTTGCTTGAAAAAGATCAAGAGGATACTATGATGGGAAATTTCTGATCAAATATTAAAATTTCTGGTTCTCAAAAAATAGCTCAAAAAACTGAATCTGAGTCTTCGAAAAGTGTGGAAAAACAGACTTCAACTATTGAGTATTTCTACTTGGAATCTCCACATGTTCCTGAGAAATTTTTTCCAGTACAAGTATATGGAATTTTTGATCGTGTGACAGTAGAAGAGCAAAAGATACCTAGACTAAAGGAAGATATTGTGAAAATTCTTGGTATGTCTAAGAAGTTTGGTGTGTATTGTTCTCTTGAAGATAAACAACCAAGTGATAGCGCAGTTTCAAAAGCTATGGATAAGGATGTTTATAATTTGGCTGGGCAGGTAAAATGGTATACTGATAAAAATTATTGTCCTGATTTTGATATTACTTATCCTGATTTTGCTCCACATCATTTTTCTCCTAATAGAGCTGAGTGAGCTTGTCCTGTTTGTCATGGCCTTGGAGAAAATCTGAATGTCGATTTTGATAGAATTCTCGATCCTCATGCTCCTTTTATGAAAGCTGTTTTACCTTGGCGTGACTCTGTGCTTGGTCAAACTATTCTGAAAAAGTTGGCTCAAAAATACTCTATGAACGAGGAAAAACTTTGGAAAGATCAACCAGATTGGTTTAAAGAAATTGTGCTTCAGTGAGACAATGAAATTCTCAGAATTGGAGTGGCGGCAAAAAATGTGAATATGACTTATAAGGGGATTCAAGATGTCTTGACTACTCAGTACAATAAATGATTGCTGACTGTAGATTTTCAGGCTATGTTTGAATTGAAACCATGTACTGAATGTCATGGTGCGAAGCTGAGAAAAGAGTCACTTTATGTGTTTTTGTACAGTGGAAAACCAGAAAAAAAACCTTTGAATATAAAAGTAGATGATATGAGTAAAATGTTTACTCTTTTTGATTTGCAAAAAATTCCTGTGCAACAGCTGGTGGAAGTGCTTGTTGAATATCAGAAAAATACTGATAAACCTTCTGAACTCGTGAATAGAATTATGAATCCGTTGATCGATAGAACGAAGACGATTATTTCTCTAGGGCTGGGGCATCTTGGTCTGAATAGGCAAGTGGACACGCTTTCTGGATGAGAAATTCAGAGACTGAGACTGGCGAAGCAGCTTGGAAATAAATTGACGGGAATTATTTATGTTCTTGATGAACCAACTATTGGCCTAGATACTGAAGAAATTGTTCGTACTATTGAAGCAATTAAAACTCTCAAAGCCATGTGAAACACTATTATTGTGGTCGAACATAATGATGCTTTTATCAAAGCTAGTGACTGGGTCGTCGAGATTGGTCCTGGAGCTTGAGATTTTGGTGGTCATCTGATTTTTAATGGTCCTTATGAAGAATTTTTGAAGATAGATAGTCTGACTTCTCAGTATGTGAGAGGCGAGAAAAAAATTCAGGTCGATCTGGATCATACTCCGACAGCGAAAAAAGTTTCTATTAAAAAAGCTAGTCAACATAATCTTAAATGAGTTGATGTGGAAATAAATCTTGGTGCTTTTACTATTATTACTTGACCTTCTGGAGCTGGTAAAACGACCCTGATGTATGGTACTTTATTCAAATTTTTGGATGAAAAACAAAAATTTATTCAATCTTATATAAGACTTCAATTATTAAAGAAGGGAATGTCTTGGTCTGATATTATAAAAGCTCCAGTAATGCAAAAAGAGGAGTATGAACATCTTCAAAGTCTTGCTTTACAGGAATTTCATAAAAGTATCGGAGTAGAAACGATCAAAGGCCATGAGGAAATTGATAATGTGATCTATATCGATCAGTCGAGTATCTGAAAAACTCCAAGAAGCTGCCCAGCTACATTTATCGGAGTTTTTGATCATATGAGAAAAATCTATGCTGGCGTACCAGAGGCTCAGTTTATGGGTTTTTGAGCTGGGCATTTTAGTTTTAATTCTAGTAAAGGAAGCTGTACAGAGTGTGAAGGATACTGATATAAAAAAGTGGAACTTCAGTTTTTACCAGATACTTATGTTCCTTGTCCGCTTTGTCATGGAAAAAGATATAAGCCAGAAATTTTGTCTGTTCAGCGACATGGAAAAAATATTTCTGAGGTATTGGGAATGTATGTCAGAGATGCTTTGGAATTTTTCAAGGATATTCATTTTATCAGAGATGAACTTGAATTGCTGGTAGATATTGGGCTTGGATATCTGAGACTATGACAGCCAGCTCATACGTTATCGGGATGAGAAAGTCAGAGGCTTAAATTGTCGAGACATCTTCTCAAATCGTATAAGTGACACACTGTTTATTTTCTCGATGAACCTACTGTTTGACTTCATCCAAGTGATATTGAAAAATTGCTTCATGTTTTAAAAAAGTTTTTGGACAATGGAGATACGATTTTGATGATAGAACATGATAAAAGTTTGTTAGAATTTGCAGATAAAGTTATAATTCTTCGTGATGGAGTTCTGCATAATGCTTAGAAAATAGATGATTCTAAGTAATATTTTGAGACAATGTTTTAATTTTTTGAAACTTTGGTTTAAAAATGTGAATAAATTCTGCTGAAGTTCGTATGGAGGAAAGTTGGAAAAAATGCTTAAAATCTGAATTTTCTAAAGAATATTTTGGGCAGATAAAAAATTTTTTATTGGAAGAGCAAAAAAATGGATTTGAAGTTTTTCCACCTCGTTCCCAAATATTTTATGCTTTTGAGAAAACTCCTCTTGAGAAAGTGAGAGTAGTAATTCTCTGACAAGATCCTTATCATTGAATAGGACAGGCTCATGGGCTTAGTTTTTCTGTGCAGAAATGAATCACTTTGCCTCCTTCACTGAAAAATATTTTCAAGGAAATTGCTGAGGAGTTTGGTGGTGAGCCGTCTAACGATGGAGATCTGACTCGCTGGGCTGATCAGGGAGTTTTTTTGCTCAATGCGATTTTGACGGTGAGAAAAAATCAGCCGGCCAGTCATAGCGAAATAGGTCGACAGTATTTTACTGATGCGGTGATTAAAAAACTGAGTGATGAAAGGACTGGAGTGATTTTTTTGTTGTGGGGAAAATTTGCTCAGTCTAAAGAAAGTCTGATAGATAAAACTCGTCATACGGTCTTGGTGGCACCTCATCCGTCTCCTTTTTCTGCTCATTCTGGGTTTTTTGGCTGTGGACATTTTAAAAAGGTAAATGACATTCTCAAAGAAAGAGGTGAAAAAGAAATAATCTGGTAACTTTATTTACTTATATTTTTCTTATTTTTGATGCAACTTTTTTTGACTGACTGGGTAGAAAAAAATAATGAAATTTTTATTTCTGATGATCGTGTTTCTCATCAGATGAAAACTGTCTTGAGAGCTAAGGAGTGAACAGAATTTTTTGTACAAAAAAGCAGCGATGAAAGTGCTTTAAGAATGAAAGTCAGACTAAAAAATTTTGATGATAAGAAAACCATTATTGCTGGTATTGTTTCTCAAGAGGGACAAAAAAATGAGATAAAATCACTGGAAATGTATGTGGCGATGCCAAATAAGTTTGATAAATGTGAACTGATTGTTCAAAAACTGGCTGAGATTTGAGTGTCAAAAATTGTTTTTTGGGTGGCTGAGAGATCTCAGATTCGTGAACTGAGTGAGCAAAAACTTGAGAGACTAGAAAAAATAGCTGTGGAAGCAGTAGAGCAGTCTCGAGGCTGGCAGATCCCTCGTCTTAGTTTTGAAAAAAATTTTTCTTCTGATGGTTTCAAAAAAACTGATTTTTTTTGTGTTTTTGATGCCGGTGAAAAAAGTGTGAATCCTTTTGATCTTTGAAAAATTCTTTGAGATTCAGAAAAAATTGTTTGAGTGGTAGGGCCAGAGGGAGGTCTTTCTCCAAAAGATTATGAGCTTTTTGGCTGAAAAGAAAGGGTAGTGAGCTTGGGAGGAACTATCTTGAGGATGGAAACTGCGGCTATCGTTGGCTGACGATTGCTGAGAAATCTGAGTCGCTGATAGGAATCTGGAGAACTTTTTTTCTGCTCTGATGGCCTTGAAGTATCTTAATATCTGATTTTCTGGCAGAAAAAAGTGTGGCTATTTTTTCTAGGAGAGCTTTATTAGCTTCACCGTTGATTGGCTTGGCGCGGAGTTTGAGCTTGAGAAATTCAGCTCAAAAAATATCTTTTTCGTAGTACTGAGATTCTGTTTTGGCTCAAGTAATTATTTCGATATTGACTATTTTCATGGAATGTAGCCAGAAATAAATTTTTTTTAGATTAGTTATTTGAAAGTAAGTTTCGAGAGAATGTGAGAAAATCTTGACTTTTTTGTAATAATTGCTATATGACTGATGCTGGAATAAAACCCCCCAGCGTAAAAAAAATGACTTATAAAAAAAGTGTACACGAAGAGGCTATTACAATAGCTTTGCAACTGAATGAAGTTATCAGATCATCTGATTTTCCTTATTATTCACTCAGCCTCTATGCCGATTCGGTATTGGGTTTGAAAAATATGAATAATTTGATGCCTTCAACGATAAAATTAGAAGATTCTCTTGATGAATCTCTGTTTGTTGTCGTAGGGAAAATTCCATCAGGAAAAAAAATTTTTTACCTTGTAGGAAAGGAATCCTTAGATGGTAATCTTGATTTATATCTTTGTCTTACTAAAGATAAAGATATGTTAAAAATTAAGAATTTTGTAACGGGTGAATTATTGCCTTTTTTGCAGAAAAAACGCATTTTGACTGAGGAAGCATGTTTTGATTCTCTTGTCGGTGGAATTCCTGTGGATATTGATTGTTTTTATGTTTTATTACAATACTTTATGGCAATTGGCTGTAAGGCTGCTTCCTGAAGTATACTGATTTGGAGACTGGTATTTCTGCCGGTCTTTTTTTATTTTTTTGATGTTTCCTTGAAAATTAGAGGTGTATAGCTAGATTGGAAGCATGATATGTCGATCAAGTTTTGTGATGGTCGAGTATAAAAACTTTAGAATGTGTTAATGTAAAGAAAAATAATGAATAAAAATATTCGTAATTTCTGTATTATTGCTCATATCGATCATGGTAAGTCGACTCTGGCTGATAGAATGCTTGAGATTACTGGGACGGTGAGAAAGCTAGAACATAGTCAAATGCTGGATAGACTTGATATTGAGCAGGAAAGGTGAATTACTATAAAACTTACGCCGGCTCGTATGCAGTGGAAAGGTCATGAATTGAATCTGATTGATACTCCAGGGCATGTTGATTTTCAGTACGAGGTGTCTCGTTCGCTGGCTGCTGTGGAAGGAGCTGTTTTGTTGGTAGACGCTTCTCAGGGAGTCCAGGCTCAGACGCTTTCTGTCTTGTATTCAGCTATGGATTACTGATTGGAAATTATTCCTGTACTTAATAAAATTGATTTGCCAGCAGCTAATCCTGAGAGAGTAGCTCAAGAACTTCAACATTTGCTTGGTATCGATCCAGAAAGTATCATCAAAGTGTCGTGAAAAACGGGAGAAAATGTGGATCAAGTTTTGGATGCTATCATAGAAAGAATAGAGGCGCCAGAGAAAACCAGAAATAAAACTTTGGATAAATTTTTTCAGTCTGGTTTTGAAAAATATGATGGTTTGATTCAAAAACAAGTTTCAAGAGCGCTTATTTTTGATAGTGTTTATGATAAATATAGGGGAGTGGTTTGTTATGTTAAAGTGGTGGATGGGAGTTTTGCTATAGGCTCTCAGGTGAGATTGGTTTATTCGGATACAACGATATCGCCGACGGAGGTTTGATATTTTACTCCAGAATATCATAAAGATCGTCAGCTATCTGCTGGGCAGATTGGCTATATTGTGACGGGACAAAAATCGGTGAGAGATGCAAAAATCTGAGATACGATGTTGGTGATGAGCGAAGTTTCAGACTCGCAAAGTTGAGAAACTTTTACTCAAAAAGATCGTAATTTTGTCAAATGAATTACTATCCCATGATTTAAAAAAGTGAAGCCGTATGTTTATGCTGGAGTCTATCCGATTGATAGCAATGATTTTGAAAAACTGAGGGAAGCTTTTGGTAAACTAGCACTCAATGACAGTGCTGTGGAGTTTGAGTATGAAAATTCTAAAGCGCTGGGCTATGGTTTCAGATCTGGATTTTTGGGGATGCTTCATATGGATATCGTCAAAGAAAGACTCTATAGAGAGTATAATCTCGAAACTATTTTTACTATTCCTTCTGTGGTCTATCTGATAAAACTTAAAATTCTGACGCATGAAAAAATAAAAACGGGAACTAATGTAATGGAACTCATTAAAACGGGTCTCTTTATTCATATTATTTCTGATTTTACTGGTAGAGTTTCTGCTGAAGATCAGGAGCTTATAGCTACTAAGACTGATTCTGAATTGGCTAGTATCTATGCTGATAAGCTAGGATCTTGGATCTTGGCTACTTCTGGTGCTGATATGCCAGAGCAGTGAATAATTGACCAGATTTATGAGCCTTATGCTGATGTCGAGATCGTAGGTCCAAAAGATTTTAGTGGAAATATTATGGAGCTGGCTCAAGAATACAGAGGAGAGATGAAGCATATGGAGTATATTGATCAGCAAAGAATTTTGTGGAGATATCATATGCCTTTGGGAGAGCTGATTATCGATTTTTATGATAGATTGAAATCTTCGACAAAGTGATATGCTACGATGAACTATGATTTTAGACGCTATCAAGAGTCTGATCTCGTGAGATTGGATGTGTTTATCAACGGTGATAAGATTGAAGCTTTTAGTATGGGACTTCATAGAGAAAAAGCTTATAGTCAAGGAGATGAAATAGTTACTAAACTTAAAGAGCTTATACCTAAGCATCTTTTCCCGATTCCTCTTCAAGCTGGTATCTGAAGTAAAATGATCGCAAGGGAGACTATTTCTGCTATGAAGAAGGATGTCTTGGCGAAGTGTTATGGATGAGATGTATCCAGAAAAAGAAAGCTTTTGGAAAAACAGAAGGAGTGAAAAAAGAAAATGAAGGCAATCTGATCAGTGAATGTACCAAACGATATTTTTATGAAAATGATGCAAAGAGATTAGAAAAAGTCTTTTTGAGAAAAACCTCTGGCAATACCAGAGGTTTTTTGATTGTGATTACGGCATTTTTGGTGCAAATTTTGCCGTTTTGATGTGTTGTTGGGCATTTGATTTTTTTTTGTTTTTTTCTTTTTCAACCAGTAAGCTTTGGAAAGCTTCTTTTGTTCTATTGTTTTTCCAAGCTTCTTTTAAGTCTTTTTTAAAGTCATCTTCCGTTTGGAAGGAGCTGGCGAGTATCGTTTTGATTTCCCATTTCCCATAAGTTATTTCAACTTTGGTGGCTTTTTTAGTTCTTCTTACCTTGATAGAACTTGTTTGCGTTTTGAACGAAAAAACTTTTTTCTGATTTTCGCTCATTTTTTGGAGCAATTGAATAATTGCTCTGAACACGGATTCTTCAGAAATTCCGTTTTCATTGTCTGAGCTGTCAAGCTCGAATGAGATTTTTGACTGAGATTTTTCCATTTTTTATGTTCGTTATTTTGAACAACTTTCGTATAATTAAAATATCTACAATGTCAATGTTATTTTTTTATCTGGTTTTTTTCTATTTTAAAAGTATTGTTTGTGAGTTTATCAGAAAATAATTTTTTATGTTTTTATTTTTGAGGTATGGATAAGTTGGGATTATTGAGAGAAAAAATTGAGCAGAGCAGTACGATAGCTCTTTTTGGTCATGAATATATTGACGGTGATTGTATGGGGAGTATGATTTGATTTTGAATGATGCTTGAAAAAATGGGTAAAAAAGTTTCGTATTTTACACCGATTGCACCGAGTTCTTATTTTTCGTTTCTCAATTTTAAAAAAATGGAGACTGATTTTTCTTATAAAAACTATGATTGTTTATTTTTTTTGGATTTTGGAGCTTATAGTCGTATCTGAGGCTTTACAGCTGGGAAAGAACAATACTTTCAGAGTTCTCAACTGGTTGTGATAGATCATCATCCTTTTGTAGATCCAATAGGAACTCTTCGCTATGTGGATGTCGAGGCTAGTAGCAACTGCGAATTACTTTATGAGATTTGCAAAGAACTTTATCCTGAACTCATTGATGAAAAAGTAGCGACTGCTTTCTATATGGGATTGACGACTGATACTGGTAACTTTTCTTTTGAAAAAGATTCTCTTAGGACTATGAAAAATGCTTATGAACTTCTTCAGTATGGAGTGGATAAAAGAAAATTACTCCAAAATCTTTTTGGCAATAAATCATTTTTGGCTGTGAAGTTTGTACAGCTTTTGATTGAAAGGCTAAAGCTTCAGGATGGTCTGCTGTATACTTACTGTGAAGAAACTGAAATGCAAGAATATGGGCTGGAAAAAGATGAAGCTGAAGCAGGAGTAGGTCTGATACAGTCGATCTGAGAGGCTAAAGTTTTTCTTTTTATGAGAAGATTTGGCGATGTGATCAAATGTTCCTTAAGATCAAAAGGTGGTATTGATGTTAATGCTATTGCTCAAAATTTTGGCGGATGAGGTCACAAGGCTGCTTCTGGCTTCAAAGTGCCTGTACAATGAGATTTTTTAAAACAGATTGAAGAGATTGTATCAGGAGTAAAGAAATTTTTATAGATTTTTAGTCAAAAAAGAAAACGGAGGCTGATACGCTTCCGTTTTTTTGTACTTATGGCTTTTTTAACTTGAATACGATCAATTCTTTTTGATCATATAGGTTAATAGACAGTGAAAAATTTTTTTCATTTTCTTGGTCGATGCCAAAAATTCTTTTCAGATCTTTGATGAGATATTTTCTTAAAATATCATCTTTTATGAGTAAGAAATTTAGCATTAAATTGGATATATCCAATCTACATATCCAATCTGAAGATCTTACTTTTTTTAGAATTCTTCTGATTTTTACGAGCTCTCTTAGCGCTCTTGTGTTTGTTTTCATAATTTTTTTATTTCCCTAGATGGTAGTAAACAGTACTCTAAAATCAAGTTTTTTATCGAAATTTCTGACTATTATAACTTAAAAAGTTTTTATTCTGGAAAATGCTTATTTCTGCTTGAGAAATATTCTCTTTTTCGTAGAAAAAAGGTATTTCCCTTCGATATACTCAGGGACCGATGATGGAGTTTTTTGGTTGGACTGTAACTCTGCGGTAATGGTTGTTGTTTTTCTTGTTTCGTTGTTTACTTAAACAAAAAATAAATGCAGATAAAAAAATTTTTTATAAAAATATTTTCTTTTTTATTTGTTGCTTTTTTGTGATTGGGTGGTTTTTTGATGGCTGATTTTCAGGAGTTTCAGAGACAGCTGGGGAGTATGGGGCTAGTGAGTGAAGATTTTATGAAGAAGCCAGCGATTTCGAGATACGAGTTGTCGAGATTGCTCAATGCTGTGGAGTGTAAAGACTGTGTAAATCCAGATAAGAGTATGATAGATAGCTATAGTCAGCAGTTTTGGAATCAGTTTGTGAAGTTACCAGGAAAAGATTTTTCAGATATTTTTTATAGACAGGCGGTTTATAATCAGCAAAGTTATTTTTACTGTGTGGCTTATGTCGGTGATAATCAGTATATGAGATGATATCCTTTGGCGACGAGTCCACTGTGTGCTGGGCAGTTTTGTGGTGTCTTGAATACGACAAAGGCTGAATTTCTTCAAGTAGTTTTCAATATTTTGGTAGAGTATGTAGCTAGCCAATATCGTACAAATTGGAAAACAGTGCAGGATCGAGTAGGGTCCCTTGGAATGACTGGCTATGCTTTTAGAAACTTGGATTTGACTGATTTTTCTACGATTTCAAGTTGACTGGCTCAGTGTGGGAATAATGAATGTCTTCTTCGTAATGGTCAGGAATTGAAAACTTATGCGAAGTATTGTATGTTTAATCTTCAGAAATGTGGCTTTCAGGAATTTTGATCTATAAAACAAGGTTTTTGGCCAGTGGCAGAGTTAAATATTTTGTATAATCAAAATGTGGTTCCGTTGGAAGAGGCTTTGAAAACTGATATTGGGAAGCCTGTTAGCTCGCAAGAGGCTGTTCAGACTTTTTATAGACTCTATCAAAAAGTTCAGTGCCAGTTCAATAATGATTATGATTGTGATGGAATTGATAACCCTAATGATAACTGTCCTGCCTTTTATAATCCTCGTCAGCTTGATACTGATAAAGATGGATATGGAGATGTTTGTGATGGTGTGTGAACTTGAGGATTTATCTGATGAGATGGAGATATTGATGGTGATGGGGTAGAAAATCCTCTTTGAATTGTTGATGCAAATGGAAATATTATTGTCTGATTGTTGACATGAGGAACTGATAATTGTATTTTTGTTGCTAATCCTGATCAACTTGATGCTGATGGAAATTGAATCTGAGATGCTTGTGAACAAAAAAAAATAGTCTATTGAATGCATATTGTTTTGGAAAAAATTGAATGATCTGCTCCAGTTTCTGTCAGAATGCGTGTCGAAAATTCTGATAATCATACTGTAGAGCGAGATTTTGGTGATGGTTCTCAAGGAGTGGGTAAAGTGGTTAATCATATTTTTGAAAAACCCTGACTTTTTATTATAAAAGCTCAATGAACTTGAGTTTATCAGCCTGATATTGCTCAGGCTACTCTCGTTGTTGGGCAATCAAAAAAACAGGCTTATGCGTTACAAGCTTTGGCTACACCTCTTGTGGCTCAAATACCTTTTAGAGCCAATTTGACTTATAAAACAATGTGAGAATTTTCTCAAATACAATGGAATTTACCATCTGGCATTAAAACTGCACCAATAAATACTTCTCTTACGGAACAAATTATTTCTCAGGATTCTCAAACTTTAGTAGCTCAAGGGTTGGTAGCTGGTGAAATAAAAGCTGTGAGTCAGATCGTAGTGGCTGGTGGTTCTTACTGACAATGAGCTTCTTTATCTGTAGATGCTTTGGAGTGAGATTTACTGAAAAAATTTTCTTTTAAAACTACTGTGGCTGGTTTTAGTTTGGACGATGTTAATTCTGTTCAGTGGGATTTTTGAGATGGGCAAATACTTACGAATAGATCTCTTTCTATGATCAAGCAGTATTCTGTTTATGGATCAAAAATTGTCACTCAAAAAATTTCTCTTACTGATGGTCGTATTTTGGAAACTAAACTTACTGTTTATATTTGAAAAAAGAATGAAGATGTTTCTTCTTCTATTCATTTAACTGCAGAGAAACTTGTTGTTCCATACTGAGAAAATATTTCATTAAAACTTTCTCTTACTTCAGTTCCACTTAATTCTATTAGTACAATAGTTTGGAATTTCTGAGATGGTCAAACTAAAGTGCGTAATTCTGCTGTTTCATCACAGCTTTCTGAATCACATTTTTATAATTGACCAGGAATTTTTCATCCTACTGTTTCTGTTTACTGACCAGCTTGTCTTTTTTATAGTCAACAACTTACAGTAGAAGTTAAAAAACCTTTTGATTGTTATGAAGCGTATTTGAATTGATCGTTAAAAAATTTCAAGTGTGATATGGATAAAGATGGAATGCCTGATATTTGTGATGAAGATATCGATGGTGATGGCAGAAATAATATTTTATGACTTATTCTTTTTGAAAATCAGGATTGTTCAATTAATTTTTGATGAGATACTAGAAGTCAAACAAATGCAGAAAATAAATTTAATGTAGATTTTTATGCTTTGAGAGATTATTATTCTCATGGGAGTTGTTTGATGGATAATTGTCCTTTGAAAACTAATCCTAATCAGATTGATTCTAATTTGAATGGTGTTGGAGATGTTTGTGATGACTGATTTTTCTCAATAACATGAGGTTTTTGAAGTGGTGATTGACAGGGCAGTAGTAATTCTGGTGGAAATGTTAATAATACTGATTTTTGTCTTGATGGAAATAATTGTTTCCAAGATGCTGATGGAGATTGAATACTTGATTCTGATGATGCTTGTCCTACAGTACCAGAAAATTATAATGGAGTAGAGGATCTTGATGGTTGTCCTGAAATTTGATTGCAGGATGCGTGTTGAGTATCTCAGGCTTCTTGTCCTGCTGGACAGACTTGTATTAGCGTTGTAAATTGTAATCAGTGTCCTTGTCAATATGCTGACTTTGTGGGAAGCTTAATTCCTGGAGATACTGTTAGAGCTGGACTTCGAGATTTCCCTGGTCAAGTTTGGTATCGCTATTCTCCAATAAGACAAGTTCCTCTTAATCCTTAACTAAGCGACTTATTTTTCTTTTGTTTTTTTCATGTCTACAAAAAATGTCACTCAAAGTATACAATTGATACAATGATATTATCATTTTTTGTTGTTGGGGAAATTTCTTGAAGTAGTGATGCAGCATAATGATCTCAGCTCGTATGCTCAAAAAATTTCTATCTCTACTGGCTTACAGTCGAACTTTACGCTCAATGAGAAAAAAATAAAATCGCTTCTGGGATCAATTTATAAGCATGCAGATAAAAAAAATTTTTATGGATATTTGGTAGAAATCAGCGCTTTTAAGGGGATGTATAGTGTGATGAGAGAGCTGATAGAAGAGTCTCCAGCGTTTACAGCTTTTTTGGAGAGAATTTTAAAAGATCAGTATTTTATGTTTGATCAGCTTATGAGATTATTGAGAAATATTTTGACTCATAGTTCTTCTTCTCAGGTTATTATTCAAAAAGAATTTACTGATAAGCAAGTTGAGTTTTTGCGCTCCAAAAAATATAAGGTCATAGAGTTTGATTTCTTGTATTCTCGTTTTGTGAGTCAGTGGAAATGAGCTGCGGACTATGGATTTTCTTTGCGTGTTGATCTTAATCGTCTCGATGATGGAGTGAGTTTGTTTGATGTAGTCAGTGTTCATCATCTTTATTTATTGGCAGAACTTTGTTATAATCTGGTAGAAATTTTTAAAAAAACTGTGATAGAAAAAGATGTGAAATCAAAAAATTCTGGACTGAAATCTAGGCAACTTGTTTCAAAAACCTTATGAAAAACCTCTTGAAATCAAAGAAGAAAAAGGAAATAATTTTTTTTCATATCAAAAAAGAAAAAACTCTGGTTCTGACTGTGTATTGGTTGTCCCGAGTTTAATTGAAGGTACTATTGATGACTTACATATTTGAAAAACTATTTGTTTCGAAGAATATGAGAATGGCAAACTTTTTTCGTGTGTGGGGCTGGAAACAATGGTCAGATTTGATTTTCAGTGAAAAAAAGTGATCATCATGGATAATCATAATCATGCACTTTTTTTTCGAATTGAAGCACGAACTGATTGAATTTTTCAAAAATGAGTATCGGTTATTCATATTGATCAACATTCTGATATGACTGAACCTGAAATTTTTTTTGAATTGAAAGATGATGTTTTTCAATGAGAAAACCAGAAAAAAAACTTTTTGAATTATGTTTTTTGATATGTTAATAGTTTTTTGAATATAGGTAATTTTTTGGTGCCTGCCTTAAAGAGCTGACTTATCTCTCAAATTATTCAAGTGAGATCTCAATATGCACTTACTGAGCTTGAAAAGAAAATTGATCTTGGGTTTTTTCAGGATACTTATATTTTAGATATTGATCTGGATTTCTGGGTAGAACAGATGGGGATTGATGAGGAGCAGTCTCTAAAGATAGTTCGTAAATTATTTGATAGAGCGGTGTTGGTTACTATAGCTACATCCCCCTATTTTATCGATCAAAGTAAAGCTATTGAGTTGGTGAAGAAAATTTTTTCATAAAATGTTTTTTAAAAATGTCAATCACTATTCTTTTGAATTGTAACTAAAATTTGATCTAAAAGCTGAAAAAAAATACCATACATTAATGCTACTAATGTTTATTTTTTTTACAGATATAGTTATGAAGTCAAAGAAATTGTTGTTATTTTGTATGACTTTTGTTGTTTTTGGTTTTTTTGCAGTGTATCAACTTTTTCAACAAAGAGAACAAGTATATGCGGCATTTACTGATTGTGCTAATGGGTCTGTTGATGTTGTTGCACAAGATTGTAATGGTCTGCAGGCATTTTATAATAATGTTAATGGTCTAGCTGCGCTTTGAGCAACTTGGTTTCAGAATGATATTATTTGTGGTTGGCAAGGAATAATTTGTGATACAAGTAGTCCTAAGAAGAAAGTAATTTGAATTTCTTTGTCTTGATCGGCTGTTACTCTTTTGAGTGGTCAAGTTCCTTGGGGTTTTTATACTGGTTTGACGAATCTAAAAAGCTTGAGTATCTTATATAATTGAACTACTAATACGAGAACAGTTATTTTTTCTAGTAGCTGATTAGCTCTTATTACTTGATTAAATAGTATTTTTCTTTGAGATTGTCCTTCTCCTCAATGTGTTTCTCAACCCGCAAAAAAAATAAATTTTTCTCCTGCATCTCAGTTTTCTCACTTTACTACTCTTACAGGTCTTAATTTCTTATATTTTAAATGAGTTCCTTTTACAGGAAATACTTCAACTTTTCAAACTTGGACGCATATGTCTTGATTGAATGAATTGCAGTTAATTAATATGCCTGGTTTTAGTGGTTCTTTAAATGATTTTTCTGGAGCAAATCTTTTCCCAAATTTGGATTTGTTGACTATTATTTGTGTTCCTTCTATGAATATTGGAGGTACTTTATCTGGTGTTACGAATTTACATAATTTAGTTGCACTTTCTCTTAACGATTGTCCGTCGATTAATGGTTGAATACCTGATGAAATAGCTCAACTTTCTAATCTGGAAAAAATAAATTTTATTAATCTTACATGATTAAATTGATCAATTAGTCCTCAATTTACTACGCTTAGTTCGCTGAAAAATTTTTATGTTTCTACGACTAATCTACAAGGTAATACTACAGAGCTGTGCTGATTTACAGGATTGCAGACTTTTGAGTTTGGTAATGCTACTTTAACTTGATCTATTCCAGCTTGTCTTTGTGATAATACTAATATGACTACTTTTTTTCTTTCTCAGGCTTCTTCTACTCCGACTACTTGAAGAATAACTTGACCAATACCTTCTTGTATTGGTAGTGATTTGACTAAACTTACTTCTTTTATTCTGAATAATTTAAATCTTAGTGGTTTTCAGTTGCCATCTAATTTTGGTAATCTTACTGGATTGACTAATCTTACTATTTCTCAATGAAATCCTAATATTAATGGCGTTCCTCAAAACTGGCATCTTGTTTCTACAAATACACTTTGAAGAGCTTATTGATTGACGGGTCCTATTCCTCCTACTTTGAGTGCTTTGACTAAGTTGCAATCGTTAATTTTGCCTATGAATTCTTTTGTCTGATCTATCCCTGATATTTTTTGACCTATGAAGGCTCTAAGAACTTTGAATCTGTCATGGAATCTCGATATGTTAGCTTCATTGCCATCAAGTTTATCTAGTCATACTGGTTTGACTGCTTTAAATCTTGATGCTATCCCTCTTGCTTGATCTTTAAATGGTTTGTGATGAATGCCTGCTTTGACATATTTAAATATTGCAAGAAATGCTTTCTTTAGTCCATTACCTTTAAGTTATTTTAATGCTGTTTTTCCTTCGAGATCTGCTAATACTTTTTCTCTTTTTAATAACCTTTTTTATGGTAAAGTACCTTTGTCTGTAGTTACCCCTAGTGTTCTTTGAAATAGAATTCTTAATAACAACTACTGTTTAGATTTTTCTGATATTCTTTTTTCACCCTGAGGTACAGATATTCTGGATACTTATCCAAATTGAGCTTGGAGAAATCAACAGTATTGTGCAGATATATCTGTTACTGTGACGCAGAGTCCTGTGAATCCAAAACAACTTGATGTAGTGACTTATACTATCTCTTATACTAATACATGACCAAATCCTGTTTCTGGTTGGAATCTTGATTTTACAAAACCTACTTGGTTGACTGGTATTATTGCTTCTAGGTGATTTTCTCCTGTGTGATGAAATGTTCTTTTTTCTTGATCTGCTCTTTTGTGAATTTATGCATCGTGATGGTCTAGTTGAGGTATTTATGATTTTTCTACTGGTATTTATAGATATTTTGCTACCACTGGACAGACCTGACTCATTGTTCTTACTGGTATTATGCAAGACAGCGGCTTCTCATTAACTCAAATCACTCGTATCAATCATATCACTGGTAGTACTCATTCTGGAAATGAAATCGATTTTACTAATAATACTTTTTCTCTCCCAGTTAATACTGCTCAACCTGTTATGAACGCTCTTTCTCCAACTCAATGTACTTATGTTTTGACTAGCTCTAATCTTCGCTGGTATTATAATGGTCCTCTTGTTAGCTGATTCCTCTGGGAAGTCTCTTCTTCTTCCGGAGTACTTTTTGATGCTAATATTCTCACTTCTTGAACTGGTAATACTTTGACACCATGAACTACTTTGTATACCGGTACCCAACCTTTTTCTCCTTTTGTTTCTTCTTTAGTTTCTGGAAATACTTATTACTGGAAAGTAAGACCTTATGTAACTTGGCAAGGTAATACTTATTTTGGAGATGCTACTTCTGATTCTTGTTTCGGTGTAGGAGGTCCTCCATGGTTTGATATTGCTAATGACAATTGTGATCCTAAAGTCTCAAAAAATATCTCCGCTATCGCCACTTGATATACTTCAACTGGATTACTTGTCGATATCCCAGCTGGGGTTTGAAATACTTGATTCTTCTATAAAATTATTACTGATCCTCTTGATTGTTCATGATTTCCTACCGGATTCTTGAGTTATACTCCCGGTAGTAATCTTACTTTTTGATCATGAGATAATGGAAAATATGTTTGTTTTTATGCTCGTGATGAGATCGGTGACCAAGGTTATGCTTTGAGTAATCCTGTTTGTGGTATAGATTCTACTTTACCATCTTGTAGTTTTGATATAGATTCTACACCAGGTGTTTATTACCAGACTGGGTGAGTAACTTATCTTAATACTTGATTCCTTGATTTTGCTTGGACTGGTAGCGAACTCTTAAGTGGAGTTGAATTTACTCTTTGAGCGTTTACTAATATTTTTAGTTCTGTATTGCCGGTAGCTGATGCTGGTATTTATCAAAACTTTTTCCTCGGTAGTAGTGAACAAGCTTATACTGTATTTATGCAATGTCAGGATCAAGTCTGATTTACTGGAACAGCTAGTTCTAACTTTTTCCTTGATATGACAGTCCCATCTATGCCAGTTGTCAATTGTTCAACAAGTTTCTTTGATTCAGATTTTACTATGACTTGGACACCATCCCTCGATGCATGAGTCTGATTTCAGTCTTATGATCGACAAATAAATCGTACAACTGATAATCTTCCTGTCTTATCAGATACTGTTTCTACTACTTTTCAAAATATTGCTATTAGTAGTCTTCCTGATTTTACAGGCTATTCATTTACTGTAAGAGGCTGTGACTTCTTGTGAAATTGTTCTGCTTATTCTCAGTGTGATTTTACTGTAATCTCCCCAGTTTGTGGTGATGGTGTTGTTTCTGCTCCAGAAACTTGTGATGACTCTAATACAAATAGTTGAGATGGTTGTAGTAGTACTTGTACTATAGAAAGTCCTTCTTGAGGTTGATGAGGTGGTGGGTGAACGACACTCACTCCAGATAATTGTAAATGATGAGATTTTTCTCCTAGTTACTATGACAAGAAGTGTGATGCTCCTCCAGTGGTGACATTATCATCAGCTCCTGTAACTGCGTTTCTTGATTTTTGTTCTTATAATGATGTTAATTATCTCAGTATTGATTTTTCTGATATTCTTAAAAATCGTCATAAAGAATCTATTAATCTTTTGCTTGATCTTTGTATTGTTAGATGAATTCCTCAAAAAAATATTTTTCTTCCTGCTAAATCTACGACAAGATGAGAATTTACTAAGGTTGTTGTAAAATTATTGGGAGCGTGATCATTTGAACCACAAGAAGCTAATGGTAATTCTTCTTATTACGATGCTTTTGGTCATTGGTCTGCTACTTATTTTGAAGAGGCTCGTAAGCTATGACTTTTGACTGATTTAGAGAAAAGAACAAATAAATGAGTTACTATCCTACCAGAAGCTTTCATAAAACAATCTGAAGCTAAGAAAATTCTTACCAAAGCTTTTCGTTTGATGGGTGCTTCTCAAAGTAATTTAACTGTACTTGATGCTGTTTTTCCTAAAAATCTAGCTAATAACGAACTTTCGAGAGACTTTTTTGCTGGTATGATTGTTAAAGTTTTTGATTTGATGTCTGATGATAGTATCTTTTTCTCTTATATTGATCAGGTTATGAACAAAAATACACAGGCAACTTTAAGAGCTTTGAATATTTATAAAACTATAGAGCAAAAAAAACTTTCTGTAAGTGAACTTGATGCTTTTATTAAAAGTTTTTCTGAGAAATCTCTTTATCGATATAAACAAATGAATGTTAATAGGGCCCTTCTTCTTCAAAAGTTGAATGATTTAAAAAAGAAGAGTCCGTAGTGATTTTATAATGAAAAAAGACTGGCTAGCCCAGTCTTTTTTGTATTTAATTTTTACTTACTTTATGGTATCTTAAAATTTTTCTTTGAAATGAGCTTATGATTTAGTAAAATTGTTTTATATTTTTTTGAGCAGAATAAGAATTTTTATTTATGAATGAAGACGATGAACATTGAACAGTATTTGAAGGACAAATTGAATGAAGAACAGTATCGTGCGGCGTTGCATGCTGGCACGAGTAGTTTGATTTTGGCGGGAGCGGGGAGTGGGAAAACCAGGACTTTGACTTATAAGATTGCGTATTTGATTTTTGGGCAGCAAGTGGCTGCGAAGCGTATCATGGCGGTGACTTTTACGAATAAGGCTGCGAATGAGATGAAGCAGAGAGTGGTCGAGATTGCTCATCAGATTCAGGCTGATGGTGTGACAGACAAGACTATTTATTTGCATCCACAGAGAGATTTTTTTTGGCTTGGAACTTTTCATTCACTTTTTCTTAAATTTCTCAAGGAAGAGATCGAAAATGCTAATTTCTGATATACGAAAAATTTTTGAGTGTATGATGAAAATGAGACTCAGTCTGTGATTAAAGATATTCTAAAACAGCTTAAAATGGATCAAGATGTCGAGGTGAAAGAGGCGAAGTGATTTATTTCGAAGCTGAAGTGACAAGGTCTGACTTATGAAAAATATAAAAAAATGGTCAACTGAGACTACGAACAGACGATGGCTATGATTTATGAGTTGTATGAAAAAAATCTCAGGCAGAGCAATGCCATGGATTTTGATGATCTCTTGCTTTTGCCGTACTGGGTGATGAAAGATCATCCTGAGATCGCAGCTCGTTGGCAGGCTAGATTTGATTATGTGATGGTCGATGAGGCTCAGGATACGAACTGGATTCAGTTTGAGCTGGTAAAGTTGGTAGCTGGTGGGCAGGGTAATGTGACTTTTATCTGAGATGATTATCAAAGTATTTATCGCCGACGCTGAGCGTTGATGGAAAATTTTCTCAATCTCAAAAAAATTTGGTCAGATATGGAAATTTTTAAATTAGAGACAAATTATCGTTCGAAGCCACATATTGTCCATGCTGGAAGTCATATTATCAAAAATAATACGAAGCAGTACGAAAAAAATATCAAAGCTCATAGAGAATGAGATGATGCGATCAAAGTTTTTGCTTATACTGATGAGACTGCTGAAGCTTTGTATACGATCGATATGATCAAAAAAATGCAAAAAGAGTGACTCGTGACTCGATGAGATGTAGCGATTTTGTATAGAACAAATGCTCAGTCTGCTCCTTTTGAGCAAGTTTTGATCCAGGAAGGAATTCCTTATAAGGTCCGATGAGGATTTAAATTTTTCGAGAGAAAAGAGATAAAAGATGTGATTTCTTATTACAAATATATCATCAATCCAAGGGATAGTGTTTCTCTCAAAAGAATTATCAATGTGCCAAAAAGAAAAATCTGAGCTGATACGATCACGAAACTCGAAGAGTATGCTCTCCAAAATGATATGGCACTGACTGATGTGATAGATGGCATCGATCACTTGCCTTTGCCGCTGGGGTCAGGGACTCAGACTGCTATCAAACAATTTGCTATTACGATGAAATTTCTCAAAAATAATATGGAAAACTTGAAACCTGCTGCACTGATTCAACAGATTGTTAGTACTATCAAATATAAAGAATACTTGGTCGTTGCTGAAGGGCAGGAAATCGGTGAGGAAAAATATGACAATGTTTGACAGCTTATCAATATGGCTCAGAGATATGATAATTGAGCTACAGACTCTGAACTTTTACAGTCTGGTAGTCAGCTTCATCAGCAATTTTTGCAGGAAATAGCTTTGATGACAGATATAGAAGAAAATCAGGATGGGTCGATCGATGTGGTTAAGTTGATGTCGGTGCATAGTAGTAAGTGACTAGAATTTCCGCTGGTTTTTTTGGTGGGAGTCGAAGAAAATCTTTTTCCTTTGCAGAAAGCTCAGTTTGAAAAAGATGAAATGGAAGAGGAGAGAAGACTGATGTATGTGGCTATCACCAGGGCAAAAGATCATCTCTTTATCTCGTATGCTGGGTCGAGAAAACAGCGATGACAGCAAAAATACAATGCTCCGTCGAGATTTGTCGAAGAGCTTCCAGAAAATCTGAAAACGCTTTATTCTCTAGGGAATGGCACCGTGGCTGGAAACTTTGCTGCGGCATTTAGTGAAGAAGATCGTGTCATCCACAAACTTTTTGGAGCGGGGACTGTCGTCGAAGTCTGGAAAGATGTGGCTATTGTGAAATTTGATAAACCTCAGTATGGCGTGAGAAAAATAGAAGCGAGATTTTTGAGTAAGGAGTAAATCCTCTGTCCTAAAAGACATCTCCTTTTCATAAAGGAGAAATAAAACTACTATAAAAATTTATTTTCTGGTGAATGCTGAAAAACTAATGTGTTGTTTTAAAGTCGGTAAAGAGTATAGTTTCTATACCGATATGTTTTAGAAATACTTTATATTCTTTGTTCCACTTGAAGCTAAAGTGTCTATACCGATAAGCTTTAGAAATCTTTATATCCTTCGCTTCGCTTGAATCTAAAGAATCTAAAGTCAATCGGTATTTATTTCTCTCATCCAAGAAAATAAAAAACATTTCTTGGTGGTCGAATTCAAAATCATCGGTATAACTTTCACATCCATTTAAATTTTTTTCTAAAATTTTTATGGGATCGAGTAAACAGGAAATAAACTTTTTTAAGATATTTTTTGGATTTTTTTGAGATGAATATGGACAAGAAAAAAAAAGTATTGGTTTGAATGTCTGGTGGAGTAGATAGTGCTGTTTCTGCTTATCTTTTGCTGCAACAATGATATGAGGTGGTGGCGGGGTTTATGAAAAATTATGCTGATGAAAGTAATCCGAATTGTCATACGAGAGAGGATAGAGATATGGCGATCAAGGTTGCTCAACATCTTGGCATAAAAACTTTTGTGATTTTTGATTTTCGTGAAGAGTATGATCAGAAAATTATTCAGTATATTTACGATGGATATTTGGCTGGATTGACACCAAATCCAGATGTTCTGTGCAATAGTGAAATAAAATTTAAGCTTTTTTTGGAGAAGGCTATGGAGCTGGGGTGCGATTTTGTGGCGACGGGGCACTATGCACAGCTTGAAAAAACTGGTGAGATGGTCAAACTCCTTCGCTGAGTCGATGAAACTAAGGATCAGAGCTATTTTTTGGCGTGACTCAATCAGTATCAGCTGAATCATTCACTTTTTCCGATAGGCGGGATGCTCAAATCTGAGGTGAGAGCCTTGGCTACTGAGATTTGACTGCCAAATGCTGATCGTAAAGATAGTCAGTGACTGTGTTTTATCTGAAAAGTGCCGATGGTGGACTTTCTCAAGAAAGCTCTGCCAGTGAAGCAGGGTGAAATAGTTGATCAGACTGGGAAAAAACTAGGCTATCACGATGGAGCTTGGTTTTATACGATAGGGCAAAGACACGGTATCAAACTTCACCAGCAGTACTATGTCGTTTCTACTGATGTGAAAAAAAATATTGTGGTGGTGGATACGAAAGAACAGGCAGAACTGTCTAGAAATTTTCTCTTTGTGGAGCAGTGGCACTGGATAGGAGAGGAATTGGCTTTCCCGCTGAAATGTGAGGTAAAAATCAGATATAGGCAACAACCACATAATGCTCTTTTGACTTCTGATGGTGATGGCAGAATAAAAATTTTATGTGAAGAGGAACAGAGAGCAATCGCTCCTGGGCAGGTGGTGGCTGCTTATCTTGGTCAAGAGTTGATTGGAAGTGGAATTATTGTAGAGTAGTTTTTGGGATTTTTTGTTGACTTTTTTTAAAAAAACCTTATAAGCTCTCAGCCGGTGAGGCATCAATAAAAAAAATATGAATTTATTAAAACAAATCTCCAGTTTTTTTACTGGACAAAAGTCTTCTCTGAATGAGGAGCAGAAAAAGTTTTTTAATGATAAGATCGAAGAGATTCTTATTGAGAAGGAAAATACTGAAGATTCTATTACGGCACTTGTTTATCTTTTTCAACTTGAGGAGGAGATTAATAAGGTTCTAGGAATTTTATCTTATGATAAGACAGGTTCTGCCAGAGCAAATAGAACACCTAAAGATGAAAGCGTTTCATTTGAGACAGTTTTTATTGTCAATACTTTTAATCCATCTAAACCGGCAAAATCGGCTGCTGAGGTTATAAAGAAAAAAAATATTTTTGAAAAAATGATCTATAAAGATATGAGTATTTCATTTTGGCAGATTAAAAACTACCAAGCTGAGAGAGATTTTCTGGATCTTTTGGAGTGTATTGAAAAAAAACTGATTAGTTGATTCGTATTATTGTATGATCCCAAGGCATGTCTTGGGATTTTTTTATTGTAGAATAATTTTCTTTTAATGGAGCTGAAATTATATAAAATGTTTTTATTCAGGATAAAAATTTTATTTTCTGCATTGTGTAGCTATGGAAAAAATAGTGATTTATGCTGATGGAAGCTGTATAGGAAATCCTGGTCCTGGTGGTTTTGCTGCTTTGATTTTGATAGATTGAAAAAAAGAAATAGTCAAATGAAAGTGGCATGATACGACAAATAATCAGATGGAACTGATGGCAGTTATTCAGGCTTTGATGTTTGTAGAAAAGAGTCATCTTGATCGTGAAATAATTTTTTTTCTGGATAGTCAGTATGTTCTTCATGGAGTCACAAAATATATGGAAAAGTGGTTAACTAACTGATGGAGATTGGCTACGGGGAAACCTGTAAAAAATCAAGAGCAATGGAAAAAACTTCATGAGCTCATGCAATGAAAAACTATAAGCTGGCAGCGAGTCGAAGCTCATGCTACTGATCAGCTGAATAATCAAGTTGATGAGCTAGCGAGGGCGGAAGCTATGAAGCTGGTGAGATAGTAAAACTAATAAAAAAAATCTGATATTTTATCAGATTTTTTTTAGTTAGTCTTTTATTGAACAATAATCTGATCTGCAAATTCTTTTCGTTTTCTTTCTAATGTTTCTATGAAAAAGATTCTTCACTTGCTATCTTTTTGGATGATGAAATCTTGGGTCATATTGTTGGTAAGATTTTCATTATTTGAAGAATTGGTACAAATGTAGATTGATATACCACCATTGAATTTAATGTAATTAGGATTTTCATCGAGAAAAGTTTTTGATTTGATTTCAGCGATATTCATTTTGGTGTCGCATTTTAGTCCAAGAATTCAGAAATCTTCTCTCGCAAAAAATGACTGGTAGACTATTTTTTTATTTGGGAAGATAATCTTGAATCACTTTCATGATTCGAATGTGAATGAGTCTGGTGAGATTTTTTGTTCAGTTTTTTGTTCTTCAGTGCTTGTTTCTATTGTAGAACTTATAGGGGCTGCATTTTTTGCTGACTGTATACTGAATGATAGCTCTGGAATAATTTTGATTTCTCCTTCACAAGTTGCTTTAGATTTGTCAGTTTTTACTCATTCAGTAGTGATTGTAATTTTTCCGTTTTTATTGGTGTAAGTGAGATCATCTAAATTGCTTATTTTTATATCATTCTTTTCACAGTTTTCAGTAATTTTATTTTCAAAATTATTTTTGATGTATTCTTTATTGAGAAAGATGATGTAACTTGAAAGATTTACTAATACTGTGTCGTCTTTCGGAGAGAGGAGAAATCAATTTTGGTTGTCTTGACTCACTACTCGGTTTTTTGAGTCGGGAAGTTTATAGTAAGTGTTTCGATTGGTCGATGCAAAAGGCTGAACTGTATTGTTTTCAGGATTTGTGAATTTTTTACAATTTTTGGCTGGATCTTTCTGATCACATAAAAAATTTGATATTTTGAGAACTATTTCATTATTCTGTTTGATGATAATATCTGATTTTTCTAGTGCTACTTCGTAAGTAGTGTCGTCTTTGAAGTCTATGAAAAGTCATTTTTCTCATAATGAAAGTGAGTTTTTTTTTGTTATTTTGGGAGTGGTTTCTGTTGATGTAATAACTGTAACTTCTATGATGGAAGTGTTATCTACTTCATTTATTATGTAGCCCTGAATATCTACTTGACCACTAAAATTATTGAGATCTATGGAGCTACTTTTGAGTCAGAAGATTTTGTTGTCTTGAGAGATGATGTGAGAAAAAACTTTTGAATTTTCAAGATTTGGTCTGATAGTTCCTCTGAGAGAGAGCTGTTGGGCTCAGGAAAGAGTTTCTGATGATGTTCCATCTGTGGTGAAAGAATTGATTGTCGTGATGAGGGCTATGACAATTGCAAAAGCTGCGGTAATTGCAAAAAATATTTTATAATTTCTTTTTTTTTTACTGTGGATTTTTCTCAGTTCCATTGTTTTGGATTCACCAGAATAAAAATTTTTTATAGTGTTTAATTTTATGATATTTTGTGCTTTTTTCTATAGTTGTGCAAAAAACTTCTTTTATCGTTTTCTTACTTATAGCATTGAAGTTTATGATTTCAAGTGTAAATTGTTTTCCTCTTGCTATAAAATCTAATTTTCTGGTTTTGTCAATTGCTTTTGCTTGTGCAGTCATATCTGCTTTGACAATGGTTTTTTTATTGGTAGAATGGAGTATATTTTATTAGCATTTTTAGTTATTGATGGATTATAGTCAGTGTAAGACTTTGCTAGATGCAGTTTTGAGAGCTGATATTGGGCAAAAGGCTAATTGATCTAGATTGATGACTCAAGCTTGGTGAAGTAATAGAAACAGCTGTATTACTCAGTTTGGGGGGCTTTCTGAAATCCAAAAATATGTTGATTCTTTTAGAATTAATGAATGATCTTCTGATTCTCTTATCTCTACGGCTGCTGTTTCGGATAAACCGAAGAGTGTCATTCAAACTACTACTAAAATTACAGATAGTTCAACTATATCTTCTTTTTTTGATGCTTATTTGAATCAAGAAATATTTTCTACTCTAGGCTATTCTCTCTTGGTTATTATTTTTATTATGGTTTTTTATAGACTGATTCGTTATCTTCTCGAATTTTTGTATGATGTTTTCAATTCTGATAGACTTATTTATTTAAGAGTGATGCAGACGAGATGAGACTCGAAGAGTGATCGTGAAGCTGAAAAAGAATTGGCTAAAGATATGAAGGAAAAAATTGGTCGTATGGCTCAAATTTATAACAATCTCCATAAACTTGGTGACTTATCTGCTCGAGATGGTTTTATGAATTGGCTTTTCAAAAAATCTAAAATAGTTCTGATTTATCAGTATGAGAATGGTCTTTTGAATTTTATTATTTGAGTTTATCCTGAGTATAAAAAAATTGTAGAAGGTGCAATTTCTGCTCAATTTTCTGGATCGTCTATTGAAACTATTCCTATGCCAGATTTTTTTAAGAAAAAATACAAAGATATTACAGTTTTGGAACCAACAAGAGATGTGGTCTATCCGATCAAAGTCTATAAAAATATGCCCGATGATCCGATCAATAATATTGTTGATGCAATTGGTAAAATTAGTTCTAATGATACGGTGACGGTTATGTTGCCGATTAAACCTGTCTGAAAATGGTACAATAAAAGAGCGAAATTTGTTGCAAATGCTTTGTTTAAAAAAGAAAAATCTATTGCAGAGTGAACACCTCGATGGAAGTATATTATTATGCCTTGGAAGGTGCTAGATTTTTTCATATCTGGTCCAACTCAGGAAATGATGACTTATTTTAATCCTGATGGAGCTCATGGAGATCCAATGATTCGTATGGTGAAAGCAGAAGAAGATTCTGTCCAAGCGATGGGTGAAGAGTCTGCTAATCATGCTTTTTCTTCTGGGCTTATTTTATTGACGACCTCAGATAGTGAGGAAAATCTTCAACTTAATGTAGATAGTCTTGTGAGTGCTTATTCTGTCTTTGAGGATCAGTATGCTAATGCTCTTAGTGAGAGTAATTTCAAGGCTGATTTGATGGGATTTTTTTTCAAGCCGATGCGATACTTTGCTTTTAAATTTAAACTCACTAATTTTTTCTTCAACTATAATATTTTTTCTGTAAATGCTCTTTCGAGTGTTTATCATTTTCCAGATGGAGTTTATAATCGTAGTCCAATTATTAAATGGATGGATTACAAGGTTTTGGCTGCGCCAGATAATGTGCCAGTTCCTACTGACTATAGTGGTTATATTATGACAGGAATCGTGGCTGAGGAGTATAAAAAATGAGTACTCTCAGATTTGCTTGAATGATTTTCTCATCCAAATGTCGCAGATAAGGTCGAAGATGTGGAGAAGCTGGTTCCGTTGGAACAGTATAAGTCTGGTGATTTAGCTAGTAAAGAACTCGTAGAAAAAGATGGGAAAAAATTTGTAAAAACAACAGAAAAACAAACAAAACGCGGTTTTAAAATTTATAAAGATGCTCTTTTGATGGGAGTAAATATTTATAGAAATCAGTATACTCCGATTTATATTAAGAGAAACGATAGAACGAGACATCACTATGTTATTTGAAAATCGTGAGGTTGAAAATCGGTCTTTATTGGTGCTTTGGCTAGACAGGATATCTGGAATGGTGATGGAGTTTGTGTTATTGATCCCCATGGTGATCTTGTGGAAGGAATTTTGGAGTATGTGCCAAAGGAGAGAGCCAGAGATATAATTTATTTTGATGCAGGAAATGAAGATCGTCCTATGGGTCTAAATTTGTATGAAATTGATAATATTGATCAGGCTGATAGAGTAGTGAATGATGCGACTGAAATTTTTATTAAGATGTTTGGATCTGAGATTTTTGGTCCGCGTATTCAGGAATATTTTAAATATGGAAGTCTGACTTTATTGGAAGATTTTGAGGATAGACCTACACTTTTGGATGTACCAAGACTTTTTACTGATGAAACATATAGAGAGTATAAGACGAAAAATGTGAAAAATGCTGTGGTAAAAAATTTCTGGGAGAAAACTTATAATGCCATGGGTGATAGAGAAAAACAAGAAATTATCCCGTACTTTACTTCAAAATTTGTATCGTTTAATACGAACAGATTGATTAGAAATATTATTGGACAGACTAAGTCGGGTTTCAGATTTAGAGAATCCATGGATAGTTGAAAGATTCTTTTAGTGTCACTTTCCAAAGGTAGAATCTGAGAAATTAATGCCCAGCTTCTTGGTATGATCTTGGTATCTCAAATCTATAATGCTGCGATGTCGAGAGCTAATATTCCTGAAGAACAGAGACGCGATTTTTATCTTTATGTTGATGAGTTCCAAAACTTTGTTTCTGGTACTTTTGCTGATATCTTGTCAGAAGCCAGAAAGTATAGACTTGCTTTGATTATGGCGCATCAGTATATCGCTCAGCTTGAATGACCAAAATCTGATGCTGGTGGAAAAGGTGATGTAAAAGCTGCTGTTTTTGGTAACGTTGGTAGTATGATGTCGTTCAAGGTCGGTGCGCCCGATGCTGAATTTCTTGAAAAAGAGTACGCTCCTGTCTTGTCGGCTCAAGATATTGTTTGAATTTCAAATTATAAAGCTTATGTAAAACTCAATATTAATAATTCTACTTCGAGAGTTTTTAGTATGGATACACTTTGGACGCAAGATTATAGAAATAAGAAAATTGCTGCTATTTTGAAAGAATATAGTGCTAAAAAATATGGTAGAGCAAGGGAGTATGTCGATGCTGAAATTATTGCAAGACTTGGATTGAGTAGCGAGGAGGAAGCTCCAGCTGATGAGACTACAGAAAAAGCTAACTCAGAAACTACAACTGAAACTCCAGAACAAAATGCAGAAGCTGTGGCTCAGGAAAGTGTAGTGGAAGAGAATACTCAAACTGAAGAGAATACAACAACATCTTAAAAAAATATTATTCTGGTTTATGTGAAAAAATAATTTGGAAAAATAGAGACGAAATTTATTATAGATACAAAAAATTCTATCCCTACATAAAAAATAGACGCGATTAATCGCGTCTCTATAGAAAATAAATTTCTCGGAAATGTCGCTTAGATAAAATTGTCTGTGATAGATAGACAATGTTCGCAATGACGAGATGTGATGGCGAAAAAAATCCTATTGAATGTAGAGACGCGATTAATCGCGTCTCTAGGAGGAATTTTTTTGCAGAAAATTAAATTTTTTGATGATTTTATGATAGGAAGTTTTCGATTTCTGCTTTGAGAGATTTATAGTCTTTTATTTGGGCGACTTTGGTTTTAAATTCTTTATTGCCAATGAGGCCAGTGACATAGTTGAAAAGATATTTTCTATATTCGATGACTGATCTGAGATCTCAGTCTGAGATGGAGTCTGTATCTGCTGCGAGTTTGATTATTTGGTCGTAGGTTGGCATAGGAAATTTTTCTTCAAAAGAGTCTTGGTGTGTTTTGAGATAACGATCACAGGCTATTGTGAGGTGAAGATGATTCATACATAGTTCGTAAACTTCTTCTCTGGAGGGCTGATGATCGACAAAAATCCAAGGATTCCCAATGGCTGCTTGGCCAATCATTACTCAGTCTAGATTTTTGCAGGCTTCAAGAGCTTGCTCATGAGATTTTATTCCACCGTTTCCAATGACTTTACACTTTTCTCAGAGTTCTTTTTTGACTTTGTAGATAAATTCTCGATCTACATCTCCGCTGTGAGACTGTTTGTAAGTTCTTCCATGAATGGTGATCATCGGAATGAACTGACCAGCTTCGAGAATAAAATCAAGTTGATCTTTTTTGTCTTCGACTGTGAGACCAGCTCTAGTCTTGATACTGAAAGGAGTTTTGATTGATTCGCTCAGTTTTTTGAGAGTAGAGATGGTTTGTTTTTTATCTCTCAGCATACCAGCTCCGCCGCCACATGCCATGACTTTTGGTGATGGACAACCAATATTTAATTCAATACCAGAAAAAAAATATTTTTTATCAATATCTTGAGCAGCTTTGATAAGCATATCTTCATTGCCACCGTAGATCTGTGCGATGAGCGGTGTTTCGAATTCGGTTCTGATGATGTGATGAATAAGTCTGGATGGATTTATGCAGTAGCCGTCAGCGTTCATAAATTCTGTCCACAGTCATAATTTGTGGTCGGGGTTTTTATTATATTTGTCAAAAATTTGTTTGACGATTATTCTATATGCAGAATTTGTAATTCCGTCCATTGGTGCGAGTCAGAGTATCATGATTGATTTTTTGATCGTAAAAAAGCTACTAAAGATTATCTCTTTGTAGCTTTTTTGAGTTTTATTGCTAGGAAATTTATGGAGATGCGAAGACTTGGACTCGATAGTTATTGTAAAATCAAATTCCTATTTCAGTAAACTTGGGATCTAGGATATTAGCTTTGTGTGATTCACTGTTCATTCGAGATTCCATTGCTTCTGCTGCTGTGGTTTGACCTTGTGCTATATTTTCTCAGAAGCTCGTTCGAGCATATCAGTAAGCATCGATTCTGTCCTGGGTCGTAGATCAATCTGGTGAAGTGTGGTCGAAGAAATTGAGATTATTCATCAAGCTAGAAAAGTCCTGAGCTATGAGATTGAGTGTAGAGTTGATCTTTACAGGAGCTAATCACTGAGCTGCTCTTTGCTGGTTTACTCTGTCTAAAATTTCTATTCTGATTCCAATAATTTTGTTCTGTAATTCATTGCTTGCCACTACTGAAGAGAGTTTTTCTTCTATCAATCCAATTATTCCATAAAGTATATTTACTGATCTTTCTGGAAGTTCTACTGTGCCCAAAATATTTCTCAGTTGTTGAATAACTTTTATTCTCAGTGTATTCCTGTCACGAATAATTTTTTTTTCTATCTGGTTTGCTATGGTGCGAGCTATTGCTTTGTCTTCATCAGTCAGGGAAAAATCTGCCGTCAATGAGGGAGATTGGGCGACAACAATCTGATTGACTAGAGGGCTTCCTAAAGCTAGTAGAATACTTATACTAATGAATAATTTTTTCATGGTATAGTATGATGAAAAGTAGATAGAGTTTGGTAGAGGCATAGTCGACGAGAAGAAATACAGCTCGTCATGCGATAATTTTGCTTTAGATTTTTGTTTTGTATTTCGAACTCTGAGGTGGAGACGATCCAGAGTTGTCATACTTTTCACCTTACAGGCGATGACCTTAGATCTTTGTAAATACTGCCTTTAATACCTGTGCTTTTTTACAATCTTTGGCCCTAGAAAAACTTTTGTAATTTTGTTTTGGAAAGTGTTTCGCTCGTTGAAACGACATGGTTTTTCCATGTTCCTTGCCACTATGGTTTATTTTTTCTTGATTACAAGGGTTTTTTGTTTTTTCATATTGTTATTTTCATTGTTTTCTTTTTTCTTGTTGACTTGTCTTGAAATTTCTCTTTCGAGATGATCTATGAAAATGGTCGCATAGCTTCACTGTCCTAGTGTGAACTGCAAAATACATTGATCACCAGGAAATGAAATTTGCATTTTTTTTGGTTGGATTTTTATTGGTCTTCTGATTCCGTAAATTCCAAATTTTTTTCGTAATGAAAGATCTTTTTCTGTTAAATCAAAATCTTTTAGTATTTCTTTCTCCAGTTGGTAAGCAGATTCTGGGTTGTCTGATTTGGTTGGAATTGCTAAATCAAAACCAGGAACTGGTCACATAATTTCTTCTCTTCATTCAGGAGTTTTTTGGCAAATATCTCATAAAATTTTTTTATCTCATCGACCTTTCTGGATTCTTTTTTTCAGGTAAGCGTTGAATAAAAAACTCGAAAATGCTTGTACTTTGAATTTTTTTTCTCCTGCTGAATTGATATCTCATTCTAATTTCATTGAAGGAAATTGTAATAAATCTTGACCGATTCTTCGGTTTCAACCAGTGAATCAAAATTTTTGAGTTCAGAAAAAATTTCGCATTCATTTTTTTTGAATTTCTTCAAAAGCTGTGGTGAGATTTTTTTTAAAATCTTCGTGATTTGTATTTTTTGGTTTTTGAAGTTTGATGGTAAATATATTGTTTTCGTGAGAAGAAATTTTTATCGGAGAATCTGATGAAAGCACTTGTGTGATTGATATATTTTTGATTTTCAGACTCAGAATTTTTTTTGTATCAGTTCTAAATAATCTTTTTGGGATGCTGATTCGCTGTCGTGTCGTGGCATCTTTATCTTTTAATCCTCCAAATCAAATCTCTCTTGGTGGTATCTGAAATTTTTTTGCTAAGATTTCGATGGCTTGAAGTGTGGTGAGATCTTCTTTTTTGATTTCTCGTCGTCGAAAATCTCATTTATCTGTCGATTTTGGTTTTTCTCTTTGTTCTTTTACTGAAAATGAATGTTTACTTTTTTCAAAGATGAAAAATTCTGGTTTTTTTAAAATTTTTTTACTGGTCTTTTTTTTATCTGTGAATTTTTTTCAGTTTTCATTAAATTTTCAAGGTCTTTTTGACTCTCGTTCTTTATTTTTTAGTTCTTTCGATTTATTGACGACTTTTTTCATTGGTGTTTGAGAGGGCTAAAGTAGTTTTATGGCGGTCTATTATAGTATATAAATAATCGACTCTTTTGCAACTTGTCGCTTTATTTTTTTGTAAAAATGAGTATAAGCACATATTTATTTTTCGTTTTGTAATGAAAAAAATTGCTTTATGGGGAATTTTTCTGATTTCTTTACTTGGGCTTATTGGATCTCTTTATTACTCGAACTTTGGTGATTTTGTCATTGATCTTATGAACTGAAAACTTTTTGTTTGACCTGGCTTAGAGCCGTGTCATCTCTGTCGACGAGCCAGAATTTTCACTTATCCGATCGTTTTGATCAGTGGAGTAGCACTTTTGACTAGAGATTATGTTGTGTGAAAATATATTTTACCGATGAGTTTATTTGGAATCGCTCTGGAGGGCTATCATTACCTTATTCAGGCTTTTTCGTTGCATAACTGATTTTGTGATCCGGATAATCCTTGCTCGGCGCTCGATGTTATTTACTGGGGTTTTGTGACTATTCCGCTTCTGAGCTTGATTGCATTTATCTTGATAACTATTGCTTCTCTGGTTTTGATTCAGAAAAAATAAGTTTCTAATAAAAAACTCCTTGGCTCGGTAGTTGAGGAGTTTTTTTGTTTTCCAGAATATACTTTTTTTATTTGATTTGAGTGATGATGTAGTTCAGAATGGTTTCTCGTTTTGGTTTGGTTTGTTTGAGAGATTCTAGTTTTTGAGAGATTTTGGTTGTGAAAATTTTTTGGGCTGTTGAGTCTCATGGAAATTTATTTTTGGCAGTAGATAGAATCTTTTCTACGACAAAATCAGCTCTGTTTTTGAGAAGAGGAGCTAGTGAGCTAGCGAGCTGGTTCGTATAATCAGTGGTAGTGTAGGTCGTAGTGTAGTAGTCTGGAGTAGTCATTCCAGCTGGCTTGTTGGGAGCTCAGTCTGGAGAGGTGGTGGAGAGAAGTCGAGCGCCGACTCGGCCTATTTTTCCATCTTTGGTAAGGATTTTGAGTCGTCAATCTCAGTCAGCAATGATTCTTACTTTTGTATTCAAAGATAATGAAAATGATACTTCTGAATTTTCCATACAAGGAATATTTCTTACTTTTGCTGCTGTAGTAACAATGGCTGGATAATCTTTTTCGATGATTTGAGCTTGTAGACACTGTTCACTAGCGTGAGTGAGTCAGAAAAATGCGATGGAAATTGTAGAAAAAATAATTTTTTTCATTTTTGTGATAGTGAAATTTATGGTAAATGGAGAAAAAATTATTTATACCGATAAGCTTTAGAAATACTTTATACTAGAACTTTCGAAAGAAGTAGTTTGATAGATGTATATAATTGGTCCTATCATAAAATCTTTTTTGATTTTATTACTGGTCCAATTTATCTTTATATTCATCGTTACACTCGAATCTAAAGAATCTAAATGCAATAGGTATAACTCTTACATCCATAAAAATCTTTTTTCAAATTTTTATGGGGTCGACTATAAAGAATTGCTGAAGGATTGGAGTTTTTTAGGTGGATTGCCACCCCCGCAGTACTGCGGGGCAATGACCGGAACAAGCTTTTTTATTTACCAGCAGCAGCTACGATGAGGATGATTACTATGATCAAAATAATGCCGACATAGACCATACCTTTAATTTTTTCTGTCTTTACTCCGATCTGAAGTTCTTGAATTTTTTGCTCAAGTTTTTCTTTTTCGATGAGGGTATTCTGTTTTTCTTGATTGTAGTCTGGGAGAGCAATCATATGCTGTATTTTGCTTTCTAGTTCTCCGATTCTTTGCTGGAGCATGAAAACTAGTCTGTTTTTTTCTTCGACTTGTTTATCTTTATCTGTGAGGAGGTCGAAAAATTTGTCCAACTTTTTGTCTAAAGCTGATGCAGATGGGATGGCTGGTAGATTTTCTTGGCTTTCAAAATCTCAGCTCATAAGCTCAGATGGTGCTGTCTCTTGGCGAAGAGCTCCAAATTCAATATGAAGAGATTGTACTTCAACTTTTGAGAGAAGAACTTTGTTTGCAATTTTTTTATAAGTCAATCTTCCAGACTTGATATATCTATCTATTGTTCTTGTTGAAATTCAGAGTAGTTCAGATGCATTTTCTCTTGTGATAGTGTATTGATTTTCAGCCATTTTGCCTTAGAAAAAACCAGAATAAAAAATTTTTATGGTGATCGAGTTAGATGTCCATATGATCACTTAGATTTCTTGATTCCCAGACGAGAGCTTGGATGTAAAGTGTTGATAAAACTCATAATGTTGTCCCTAGTAAGACTGTGACAATGTAATATGGTACGAATGGTAATGCTCAGAAAAGGAATGGAACAGATGAAACGCTGCCATCGATCAGTTCTTGAAAAAAAACTATAATAAGTATAATGCTAGTAATTATCATTCCAGTGAGGTAAAGTGCTTTCATTTTAGAGAATTTTTTTGAAAATAAAATGGAGAATAGAGATGACGACTGATAGAATTAAGATTTGGATAATGTTTCAAAGTATGATTTCAACTCCTAGATTTGCTTCTGATACTAGTCGCTGAAAGAGATAGAAAAGGAGAATAGTAACTATAATATTGAGTGGAAGAGAGAGCAGTCAAAGAGAAAGAACTTTTACTGGGAAGAGAATAAGTTCGATAAGTCCGCCTACGATACTGATTGTAAAACCAAATATCGCTCATAAGATGATGAGATTTAATGGAGTAGTGGCTGAAGCAGGTGAGATTGCAAATCCTAATTCTGGTAAAAATTCTATCACCAAAAAGAGGATAAGGGCATAAGCTAGAGTGCTTGCTATTATTCTTCCTATCATTTTTTGTTTTGGTTAATAAAGTTGATTCTGGTTCTTTATAGATAAAGTTGATTGAGAATTCAAGAAATTTTTCCCATTCTCAAAAAGACTCTTATTTTTATAATTTCGATTTACTTCTCAGAGTTTCCACTTTTCGTAATTAAGTTTTTTATCTTTTTGATCGGCTTTTGTAGTTGTCTTGATTTAATGAGGGCAAAAAATATACTCATTGCGTTCGTAGAAGATGACCCCATCGTTCAACGGATAGGACACAGTCCTGCGAAGACTGTAATGCAGGTTCGATTCTTGCTGGGGTCGAATGATGGTATCGTGGCGGAGTGGTCCAACGCAGGAGCCTGCAAAGCTTTACAACCATGGGTTCAAATCCCATCGATACCTTTCAATACTGCAAATATACAGGAGAATAGTAAAATATTAAAAATCCCATGTGATGGGGATTTTTTTTCAAAAATTTTTGTTGTAAAAAAGAAGAAAAATCGTACTCTGAGGGGGTGTTTTTTAGGATTTTAGCAAGTTGACGATATGTATAAGAGGTTTGATATCCAACAGTTGACAGTGATTAAGAATAATTTTTTGCAACGCGTAAAAAGTGCGATGAAGAATGAACGCGCACCACTTTTTAAACAGTTTTTGAGCGCTATTTTTAAAGAATGAAACAGTGTTTATTACTATGAATCGGGGAGTCCGTCTATCAGATTTGCTCGTTTGGCAAATGGTGAAGTTATGATTACTGATGAGGTCGATAAAATAGAATTTCTCGCTGATGAGACGGCTTTGACTACTCTTCATACTTTGCTGAAAAATGATAAAAAAATCCAAACTGCTAAAAAAAACTCTCAGAGCATTTCTTCTCTTTTGGAAGAAAGTTTTTCTTCTGGTAGTTATGATCTTATTAATGAAAAGCCCTATCTAGTCTATGATATTGAAACTACTTTTGAGGTGGATGATCTGAAAAGTCAAAAGTTCGTGATGGCTTATTTCATCGATTCTCGTGATAAAAAATATAGATATGTAGCTGAACAGTCTTTGGAAAAATTTGTCAAATTGATGCTTGAATTTGATGGCTATATCGTCTGATATAATCATATTTTTTTCGATAATCCTGTGGTGATTTATAATTTGTGACTTTCAGATGCAGAAATTGAAACTTTAAATAAAAAAAGTATTGATGTGTTTTTGTTTCTTTGGAATTTAACGGGTAAGAGAATCGGCTTGGGAAAAGCATGATGAGCTCTGCTTGGGTTTGGAAAGACACTGGAGTCGGGAGCTGAAGGTGCAAATCTGATCAAAGAGTATCAAAAAACTCACGATGAGGCTGTGTTGAAAAAAGTCCAGCTGTACTGTAAAAATGATGTGAAACTGACTCTTTATCTGATGCTTTATCTGCTTCATTATCAAAAAGTTTTTATTGATGGAGAGGAGTGTTCATTTGATTTAGATCAGTTTATGAATTTTTCTTCTGATACAGATAAAAATAAGGAGATAAATGAACAATCTCTTAATCAGGCACTTTTTTAGTTTTTTTGCAAAAAGACGATGAGTTTGATGAGTATTCATGAGTTTGAAATTCGTTTTATGGCATACGAAGGTATGAATAAATTTTTGCAACTTTGACTTTCTGAGAGTGATATTCTCAATGCTGCTTCTATCAGTTCTCGTGGTCAATTGACAAATAAACTTACTGAAACTCTTCCTGAAGAATTAAAAAAAATTACTCTGGATACTTATACTCCTTTCAAATTTGATCTTATCAAGAGAGTCGGTGCTAAAAAAATTTGAAATTTTACAGTGGCTGATTATATCGAGCGTTTGGAGTATGAGTGCAAAGTTATTAAGGAGATGGGATTTAATGAGTATTTATTGATTGTCCAAGATTTTATCAATCGAGCAAAAGATCATAAAATTGCAGTCTGACCTGGTAGATGATCTGCTGCTGGTTCTTTGTTGACTTGGTTTATTGGAATTACTGATGTGGATCCTTTGCTTTATGGGCTTCTTTTTGAAAGATTTCTTAATCCTGCCAGAATTTCTATGCCCGATGTCGATATTGATTTTGAGGATACTCAGAGAGAAAGAGTGGTGGAGTATGTCAAACACAAATATGGTGAAGACAAGGTGGCTTATATCGGAACTTATATGAAAATGGCTAGTAAAGCAGCATTTAAAGATGTGGCTAGAGCTTTGGGGATGCCATTTGAAAAAGCTAATCTGATCTCGAATCTGATTCCTATGAAGGCTACTTTGCAGACTTTGATGAGTCATGAAGAAACTCCTGAGGAGCTCAAAAATTTCTATGAGAGTGATGAGCTAGTCAAAAAAACTCTCGATATGGCTACTATTTTGGAAGGGAATATTAGACAAGTTTGAGTTCATGCTTGTGGAATGATTATCTCACCAAAGCCACTGACTGAGTTCGCATCTGTTCAATATCCTGTAAAAATTGATAAAAATCAAACTTCTCAGCCTATAGTGACTCAACTTGATGGTAAAAATCTCGAAAAAATCTGATTACTTAAGATGGATTTTTTGGGGCTCAGAAATTTGAGTATCATTAAAAACTGTATCAAAATAGTCAAAGCAAGGTATGAAAAAAATAATGAACAGTTACCAGAAATTTTTTCTCGTTATCTTGATACGATGTGATTTTATCCACCGCTTGATGACGAGCGAACTTATAAAAAAGTTTTGCAGCAGTGAGATACATCCGGGGTGTTTCAGTTTGAATGAGATGGAATTAGAAACTTTTTGATGAAACTGAAACCGACTGATATCAATGATATTATAGCGATGGGAGCTCTTTATCGTCCTGGACCGATGGAGTTCATTCCCAATTATATTCGTAGAAAACACTGAGAAGAAGATATAAATTATATGCTTCCAGAAATTTATGATGAGGTGGTTCGCTTGTATGGTGAAGAAACAGCCGAAGAAGAAAAGAGAAAACTTATTGAAGATCTGAGTCCTTTTTGTGATGTGACTTTTTGAATTGTCGTTTACCAGGAACAGTTAATGTTTATGGTGCAAAAAATGGCAGGATTTTCACTTGCAGAGGCTGATAATTTGAGGCGTGGAGTTTGAAAAAAAATCAAAGAAGTGATTGAAAAAATTAAAGGAGAATTTATCGAAAAAGCTGCTACTTTCAGAAATTATAAACCAGAAACTTCGAGATATGTTTATGAAAAAATGGTAGAACCGGCAGCATTCTATTCATTTAACAAATCTCACTCGGTAGCTTATGGGCTCATTTCTTATCAGACTGCTTATTTGAAAGCTCATTTTCCTATAGAGTTTCATGCTGCTTTGCTGAGATCTGTAGAGGACGATACGGACAAGATGAGTAAGTTTATTGATGAGATTAAACAGCACTGATTGCCTATTTTTGCTCCTGATGTGAATGAGTCTTTCAACCATATCGCTGCTATCAATGATTATATCAGACTTGGTTTTGTCTGTGTGAAGTGAGTTGGAACTGAAGTTTGAGAGTTTATTGAGCAGGAGAGAAAAAATGGTGGAGTCTTTACTGACCTCGAAAATTTTTTGAGAAGGTGTGAAAAAGTTATCAATAAAAAATCTCTGGAATCCTTAACAAAGGCTGGAGCGCTTGATAATTTTATTGATCGCAATCAAATTCTTCATAATGTCCAGTCTGTTCTTGATCGAGTCAAACATTCTGGTGGGCAATCTGATGGGCTTTTCTGAGCTATGATGCCAAATCGTCTTGAACTGAAAAAAGTGGACTTGGTGACGAAGATGGAAAAACTTCTCTATGAGTACGAGGTTTTCAAAACTTTCGTTTCGGCACATCCTTTTGATGGACTCTACCATTATCTGAAAAAATTTAATTTTCTGAGTACTGTGAAAGAAAAAGAAAATTTCTGAGCTTATAGGATGCTTTGTTATATCAAGAATATTCAGAGAGCGAAGAAAAAATGATTTTTTGTCCAAGTAGAGGATATTTCTGATCAGCATGAACTTTTTTTTAAAGATGTTTTGGATTTCCAAAAATTTGATATCCTCGTGATTTATGGCTTTAAGGCAAGAAATTTTCGTGTGCAGAAAATTGTCAAAGTGACTCTTGATCAATTGATTGCTGATGCTCAAAAAGTCGGAAAATATAATCCTGATGAAACTGTGGTGAAGGTCAAAGAAGCTAGACGTCAAGCATCTGGAGATCAACAACCTGCCGAGTCCGCTCCGATCATTGATGAAGAACATTTTGCAGAAGAAACACTTTTAGATGAAGAAAAAAATGAATCTGTAGCTGTCTATCAAAATGATGAGACTGATGAATCTTTACAGACAGTTTTTCAGCTACCTAGTGATATGGTCACTTTGCAAAAAATGATGAAAATTTTGAAAGAATATAGAGGCGAAAATGAAATTACTCTTTGAGAAAAAAAATATCTGATTTCTGATGAATGAAAAGAACTTTTACAAGAATTATTGGCTTGATGAGTTTAAAAAAAAGCTCTGGTTATCAGAAAACATGGAAACAATTTTCTAAAAAAAAGGCTCATGATTGCTTGGTTTTTTTTGTTGATGAGGCTGGTAGAGGGCCATTGGCGGGGCCCGGGGCCGGCTGGGTTGTTTCTTTTTCTTGGAAAGGCGGAAGCTCGCTTTTTTGGGATTTCAAACTTTTTTGTGGGGCTGAAAGAGAAAATCTTTATGAGTTTTTGGTTTCTGAAAAAAAACTTTTTTTTGCTTCTGGCCGAGCGAGCGCTGATTTTATTGATCGTTATGGGATTGTCAAAGCTCTTCAAAAGTCTATCATTGATGCTTGCAAGAAAATTATTCTAAAAATGGAAAACTCTGTTTCCAAAAAAAATATGAAGTTATCAGAAATAAAATTTTGGATGAAAGAAAATAATGTTTTGTTGGTTATTGATGGAAATAGTAGTTTTTGATTGGATAAAAAACTGGATATTGAAGTGGCGAAAATTATCGATGGAGATGCTTTGGTGGCGGAAATTGCGATGGCGTCGATTGTAGCGAAGGTTGAAAGAGATGATTTTATGAAAAAGCTGGCGAAGCGTTATCCAGGATATGGATTTGAGATTCATAAGGGCTATGGTACGGTTCGTCATCGTGTTTTGATCAGAGAATGTGGTTTGTCGAAAATTCATAGAAAAACTTATTGTAAAAAAATTTTAGAGTCTTAGTATTGTTTTTATGACATTGCAGATTGAAAATTTTTCTCATTTTCCTCATCAGCCTTGAGTTTATATTTTTAAGAATAGGCAGGGCAGTATTTTGTATATTTGAAAAGCAAAAAATCTTAATAAAAGAATTAAACAATATTTTTCTGCTGGTTCTGTGCGAAAGCAAGAAATGGTAGCAACGGCTGAAAGTGTTGATTTTATTCTAGCTGATAACGAAAGTGAAGCGCTTTTTTTGGAGGATAATTTGATAAAAAAACATAAGCCTCCTTACAATAATTTGCTCAAAGGAGACAATAGTTATGTGTATATTAAGATTCCTCATACTGAATTTCCTGAGATTTTTTTGACAAAATTTAAGCAAAATGATGGAGCTTTGTATATTGGTCCAAAGTATATGAGAAATGAGCTGAAAAAATTATTACAGTTTTTGAGGCAACTTTTTCAGTATAGATGATGTAAGTCGACTCAGTTTAGACAGGGTTTGCTGTGTAGCGATTTTTTGTTTGGGAGTTGTAAAGGGCGATGTGTTTTTGCTAAGCTAGGCCAAAAAAATGAGTCAGAATTTCTCCAAAAAGCTGAAAGTCTGGGTCTGGTAGTTGATAGAACTCGTGAAAGTTATCAGCAAGAATACAAGATGATGATCGGGCTAATCGTTGATTTTTTTGGTGGAAATATCAAACCGATTAAAACTGAAATTCTGAAAAGAATTCAGGAAAGTGTCGAGAAACAGCACTTTGAGCGAGCTGGAAAACTGAGAGATATTTATACTCACATTGAGACTTTTGTGGAAAAACAACGCGTGGTTTTGAGTGAACCGTTGACGGGAAAATTTTACCTCATTAAAAAAATCTGAATTTATACTGTCTATAGTTTGGTGATTTTTTTTGAAGGAAGGGCAGTGGATATTATTACTCACAAGGAAAAATCTGATGAAACTGATCTTGATGAAATGATAAGAATTTTTGAGCGTGAATTTGGAGAGTTTTATATTGTACCAGAATTTTCTTCTGATGAAGTGCCATTTGGTTTTCAAAAATCAGAATCCCGTGGAAAGAACGGATTGTGATCTTCGCGGGACCACAAACCTATGAAAAGTGGAAAACCTTGAAAAAAAATAATACAGGATATTTTGGGTATTTTGGAAAATGCGATTAGCGGGTTTATTCTGAGTTCTTCTGGTGAAAAGCTGAGTGTGATGAATGAGTTGCTTGCTACTTTGCAGTCTAGGTACTGACTTTCTCAGTTTCCTTATAGAATTGAGTGTATCGATATTTCTCATCTGAGTGGTGGCTGGATATCTGGTGGTTTGAGTTCTATGAGTTCGGGAATTTTAAATAAAACAAGATATAGAAGATATAAAATTCGTAGTGTGACCGAGCAAAATAATGACTATCAGTCTCTGGAAGAGCTTATGATTAGAAGATTTTTTGGTGGTGATCAACATTATTTGCCAGATCTTTTTATTCTTGATGGCTGAAAGTGACAGCTTGGTGTGGTAAAACAGCTTCTGGAGCAGTCTCCTAAGCTCCAAAAAATTTCTGCTCAGATTCAGTTTGCATCTCTTGGAAAATGAAAAGCGAGAAAGGCTTCTGGAAGAAACCAGTGAGCTTCAGAAATTTTGTTTATTTTGCAATCTGATTGAGAAATTGTCCAGCGTGAAATGATTTACGATGATGCTGATAGGCTCTTGACGAAACTCAGAGACGAAGCTCATAGATTTGCTAATCAGTATAGAAAAAAACAAATGTCTCTTGAACTCAAAAAAAAATAATTTCTGAAAATGCTGAAAAAATTTATTCTGGATATTGCTGAATATTATAGACGCGATGGATCCAAATGTAGACGCGATTTATCGCGTCTCTATAAATATGGAAAAAATTTATGATGATTAAAAAACATTTTTCTTATTTTATTCCTGCTGGACGAGTAGCAGGATAATAATTTCTATTTTTCAGATCTTGTCAATCGTAAAGATGTTTATAATTTAAAAACTCAAGTTTAGTGATGAGTAAGTAGGTTGAAAAAAAGCTTGTAATTGCTATTGTTTGAGATGTTTTTGTGATTTATTTTTGGTGAAAAGATGGGTCGTAGGAGGAGAAAAGGTTTATGATTAACGCTCAATAAATATAGGATCTGATTGCCGTTTGTTGTTTTGGGGGCTTTGTATTTTTTTGTGTTGAGTTTGGCTGATGGATCACCAGTATTGAAAGTGCTTTCTGAAAATGCTGCTGTTATTTTTTGACAACAGTGAACTGATGCTTTTTTTGCCGTTTGTATTATGGTAGGATTGTATGTTTTGATTAAACCTCATCTCATCAAACTTATTCTCAAACAATTTCTTCTTCTTTTTTTGATTATCTCTGCGATTTTGAATTTTCCAATTGTTGATGGAATGTCAAAAAATTATATGCAGTTTGGTGGTTATCTTTCACGACCTTTACTTTGGTCTTTGGATTATTTGTTTGGTGGTAAAGATATTGCTACCAAAGTTTTTGTTATTATTCTTTTTCTTTTGGTGATTGTCTGGATTATTGTTTCTTTCAATATTAAACTTCCTGCTATCAAGCTAGAAATTCCTCAGTCTTCTAAAAAATCTACGAAACAAAGCGATAGAGATTTAAAGAAAAAACTAAGAGATGCTCAGCAAGAGGATGAAGAAGATTATGATACTGATGATGAACCAGAAGAAGAGGACTATGAAGAGCAAGAAACTGCCGTAAAATCTGGTTCGATTCTTAAGGATTTACTCAAACAAAAAATTACTGGTAAGCTTAATCAAAAAACTGCTGAGAAAAAAATTGAACATCGTATTACTTTTGCTTCTGATAAGCCTACTTTTGATGCTGATAATCTTGAAGCTCCTTCTGGACAAGTTCAACAGGTTGATGAAGCTTATATGGTCGAAAAAGCTAAGTGACTTCAAAGTAAACTGTCTGAGTTTTCTATCCCTATTGAGATCAAATGATTTGATATCTGACCGTCTGTGGTACAGATGAAATTTAAGCCTGAAGCAGGAATAAAACTTTCTTCAATAGAGAGTTTAAAAAATGATATTACGCTTGGAGTAAGATCAAAATCACTAAGAATAATTGCACCAATTCCAGGGACAGATTTGGTAGGAATTGAAATTCCTAATCCAAAACCTGAGATGGTGAGACTGAGAGAGGTATTGTGTTGAAATGATTTCCATTCTCTTATGGAAAAAAGTATGACTAATCTGGCTCTTGGAAAATGAATCGATGGGAAATCTGTTATTAAACCTCTTGAAGATATGCCTCATTTGCTGGTGGCTGGATCGACTGGATCTGGAAAATCGGTCTGAATCAATGATTTTATTTTGTCGCTAATTTATCAAAACTCGCCATCTGAGCTGAAATTTTTGATGGTAGACCCTAAGCAGGTAGAGCTTTGACTGTATGACTGAATTCCTTATCTCTTGGCTCCGATTATTACTAAGCCTGATGTTGCTCTGAGAGGTTTGAAATGGGCAGTTAATGAAATGGAAAGAAGATATGAACTTTTGAAAAATTCCAGAGTAAGAAATTTGAAAGAATATAATAAGAAATTTCCAGACGAACAACTTTATCGTGTAGTGATTGTGATTGATGAGTTGGCAGATTTGATGATGTCTGGAAATAAAAAAGACACTGAAACTTGCATTACTCGTATTGCTCAAAAGGCTCGTGCTGTCGGTATGCATCTGATCGTGGCGACTCAGAGACCGTCGGTCAATGTTATTACTGGTCTTATAAAAGCTAATATTCCTACGAGAATTGCTTTTGGAGTGGTTTCTCAGATTGATAGTAGAACGATTCTTGATATGAAATGAGCTGAAGATTTAGTCGGAAAGGGTGATATGCTCTATATGGATCCTAATACGAAATACCCGTTGAGAATTCAAGCTCCATTCGTAAGTACTGAAGAAAGTGAAAAGGTGGTTGAGGAGATTAAAGAAAAATATATGAAAGGCATCAATGAATCTGATATTTACAACGCTGATCTTGTAGCGATTCTTGAAGGTAAAAATGAGTCGATTTCGTTTTCTTGACTTGGAGATACTTCTGATGATGATGAGCTTGTCAACCAAGCTATTGAGATTATTATGGAGACGAAAAAAGCTTCTGCTACGATGCTGCAGAGAAAACTTGGTGTTTGATTTGCTCGTGCTGCTAGAATTATGGATATCTTGGAAGCGAAAGGTGTCGTCTGACCTCAAGAGTGAGCTAAACCGAGGGAAGTATTAGTCTAATTTTATTTTTTTATGATCCTGATGGATTTTTTACTCGATCTCCTGAAGTTCCCTTTTGAAGCTAGTAATCAGAATAATAAATTTGTTAGATTTTTGAATTTTATGTTTAGAGATTTCCCAGCTTATCTTTGGTCAAAGCCTTCAATTTGGCGTTTACTGATGTTGCCGATGTTGTTGATTTATAAGATCTTTAAAAAATTTTAATTTCTGGTGAATTTTTCACTATGCAACAATTCTTTTCTCAGAAAAAATATAAGGCTTTTACTCTTATCGAAATGCTGATTGTTATTTCGCTGGTTGGTATTGCTTTGACGATGGTGGGCAGATTTTCTTTTTGATCGATTACTCAGATTCAAGCTCAGATAGAGAAAGAGCAGTTTACAAATTTTTTTTATGAGACGGTAAGCACAGTTTTGAGTTCTAATAGTATCCAGTGAAAAAAATTTTCTCGTGTTACTCTCACTGCTACTGGAGATAAGGTCGTGGCTCAGTATTCATGAGAAAATTCTTTTACTCAAAACTTTAATTTTCAGCAGTATAGTCTGAGTGGCTGATTTTCTGTGGAACTTGTTCCTTATAAACTAGGCTGTGCAATGAGTGATGGGCAGAGCTGACAGTACTTGAATTTTTCGCTTCAGTATGCTGGACAGAGATTGCCGCATTGTTTTGTATTGGACACTTATAGTTGTAAAATTGCTCAGGTGAGATGTTTTTAGATTTAGTGGTGTTTTCTTTTGACCTCCCTTTCCCTTTGACAGGCTCAGGGACCAGGAGGTAGCTCAGGGAACGAAATTTATTTTATATTCACCAGATGAAAAAACTTTGACTTACTTTGATAGAAATATTGATTGCGCTTTTTATTTTTGGAGTAGGAATTCTCAGTATTTTATCGATGATTACGAAAAATCTATGAGCAATTGATACGATTAGACTACAGAGTCAGAGTACTTTTTTTGCGAAGGAATGACTGGAGCTGATTGAAAATCTCAGAGATTCTATGGCTTTGAGAGGGAGGAAACGAAACTGTTTGCTAGAAAATACGGGGACTGATTTGACTGAAGAAACTCTTTGTTCTTTATTTGCTTTGGGGACTGGGCAGACGAGCCAGATTGTTAGGATGTGACTTGATCAAAATGGTGTCTATGCTGTGATGCCGTATGAGGGTGGAACTGATTTTGATAGCTTGTTTTCTGCTGCGAGACTTTTTTATCATACAGGCTTGGTAGCGGATAGACAAACTTTTTGGTACGATTATGATCAGACTGGAAAACCTACTGAATTTGCTAGATATTTACTATTTAGTGGATTTTTTTCTCAGCCAGATGCTGGTATTCTTTCTCCCGATATGATTATAAAAGTTCAATCGGTGGTGCTTTTTAGAAGAGGCTCTAAAACTGGGCAAACAATTCTTGAAACATTTTTATCTCAAAGATAGTTCGATGAAGAAAACTTTGAAGTGATTTACTTTGATAGAAATCTCGATAGCGATAGCTTTGATGGGGATGCTGTTGGTCAGTGTTTTTAGAAGCTATAACACTATTGCGACTATTGCTGCTAGAATTGAGCAGGAAAAAATTTTGAATAATGAAATTCTTTTCTTGAGTCAGGCTCTGGATACTGAAACTCAGTGACGCACTGTCGATTTTTCTCAGTATGCTCAACAAGACTTAGTAGCTAGTAACTGATATAGTGCGGATCTTTTCTTGACCTGAGGAGATGGTGCGATTCATATTTTTGCTCAAGGCTCTGGCTGTAATGCGTTGAGTTTTTGATCTGGAAATGGCTCTTGTGCTATTATGATGGATAAAAATGGTCAAATTACTGCTTTGACTAATCCTGATTTACTTTTTATCAAAGGACTTTCATTTAAAATTATTCCTTATCGTGAGAATTTACCAGATATTGTTTCTTTGAAAGATTGGTATAAGCCAGGATTTTGGATTTTTTGAGATTTTTCTATTAAGAGATTTGGGACAAACTGGTCCAGCAATGTATCGTTGTCAGTACAAGATTTTTATAGTTTGTAAGTTTCATCATGAATTTTTGAAAAATGAAAAAATCTGGTAATGTCAGTGTAACGGTTATTATGATTATGATTGTCTCATCTTTTTTGGGACTTTTGACGATGCAGTATGTGCAAAATCTTCTCAAGGTGAATAGCTCTTACTATCAATATTATAGAGCTTATTATCTAGCAAAATGAGCTGCTGATCTTGCTTTACTAAAAATTCAAACGCAGCCTATTTGATTTCAAGATAGTGTACTGAGTGGCTCTGAAACTGTGAAAAATAATGTAGACTGTATATCTGGTCGTTGTTTTTTTGAGTATCAGATCTTTGCTACTCAGCCTATTTTGAGTGATGAGATTCTAGATTTTTCTCAGAGCTGTACTACTGCAAAAAAAATTTCTCTTCAACCATGAGAGAGTGAAATTATTCCGCTTTTTGGACCGACAGGTTCGACAGGTCAGGAGCTGTCTCTCATGACACCTTATCAAATAGGTTTGTCTGTTACTTTGTCTCAGAGTAATGTTCAAGCTATTTTTTCTGGGGCTGAATCTCTGGGAATCTGACTTGTTTTAAATTCTAGTGGCTGACTTGCTGATTTTTATCAGCAGCACCCTTCTTTTGAGTCATTTCAGGTGGTGAGCTGATTTGATATCTCGAATCAAGCTACTAATCTTATTAAAACTTATCTTTCTTATCTTAATCCTGATCTTCTTAATCAAGATAATTATCTGGTTATCAGTAATTTTTCATCGACTTCTGCGCTTGATTTTTGTCTTCAGACTGATGTTTCTCTCCCGACTAGAAATGTTGTGATTCAGAGCAAGTGATATTTTTTTGGGAAAGAGATAAATCTTACGGCGGTGAGAAAAATTACTATTCCATCTTTTGTACTGAGTAGTTTTACTGAGCTTAGTCCTTAGGTTTAGACAGGAAAATTTTGTAAAGAAAAAACTAGGATCTCTTTGTTCCTAGTTTTTTCTTTGATATTTTTAGAGCTGGTTGTAAAGATCATTGAGTTGAGATTTTTTTTCCTCATTAGCTTTTGCTGTTTCTTTGCTGAATGTCATAGTATCAAATACTAATTTTCGTCTTTTCACTCTCGATTCTCTCTGTGCAAGAACTGCAGCTTTTTCTGTTTTTTCTTCTTCAGTCTTTTTTTCTGCATCGTCTTCAGCAATCAAAACTTGGAGATTCATTTGTTCTTCTACATAAATTTCATAGAGTCTGAGAATTTGGAAACCTCGTAGCTCTGATACTTTTTTGACGACGACTTTGTCTCAGCTAGCTACTGTGATGAGGAAGTCGTATTCTTCTCCTTCGGTAACTTGAGTATCGAGAGTCCCTTCAGAGGAGTAAGAGGCTGCTACGAGTTGCATAAGTAATTTTCGATCAAAATCTGTTTGGAGTTCTGTTGGTACTTTGTATGCCACTGTTTCAAATTGTTGGACATATTCTTTGTACCAGATTTGATCAGAAATATTTCCTTCTATTGGTCAAAAAAATTTTTCATATTTGAGTACAGTTTCTTTTTTCTCTTCTTTTTCTCTAAGTTCTTCGATGTAAGCTGTAAGATTGAACAACATGGTTATACTGAAATGAACAGATAAAGATTAATTTTTACGAGAAGATGTAGTCTTTTTAGTTTTAGAACCAGATGAAATACTTTTTTTAGTTTTTTTTACTTTAGATTCGGGTTTGGAAATTTGTTGGATAGTTTTTGTGATACCCTCTTTGATTTGGGAGTATTTATCATAAAGATTAGAGAGTAGCTCTTCGTGATCTGTGGAGATGGAATCGGTGATAGTGTTTGTGAGGTGAGAAATTTTGGATTCAATCTGGTCTATTTCTCCTTGCATATAAGCTTTAATATCTTTGATGTTTCATTGATAATCTACATCTTCTAGGTCGTTGATGACTTTTTTATTGAGATGAAGTAGCTCAAAAAAGACTGTTTTTATTTTGCTAGTAAAGGAGTGTTGGTTTTTTAGTTTTTCAGATATTTTGGGATTTTTTCGAAGAGCTATAGTCTCTCAAGCTAAAACTCCGAGCAAAAAACTTCAGATATTTTTCATAGTTTTTTTGATTGTAAATACTTTTTTTTAGTCATTTTTGGTGCTGTTGCAATAGTAAAAAGACCTCTCAATATGAGAGATCTTTTTTAGTTTAGGTTAAATATGTTTTTCTAATTGTTTTAGGTCATAGAAACTGACCATATTTACCTTTTCGGATCTGATGTAATTTTTCTCAGTATCCATTTGTTCAATGCTTTTCAGAATGACTTCAGCTTCTATGCTGATTATCATTTTTCTCTGTGTTGCAATTTGCAACATTGTTTTTGCTTTTTCTGGAGTGATTTGCAGTTCTACTGTTGGATTTTGTACCATGTTTTTTTTATTTGAGGTTGCTGTATAATTTAAAAAACTAAAATATCAAGGGGAAAAAAAGAAAAACTCTCTTACCCGACAAACTAAATCAGTAAGAGAGTTTTCTTGAAATTATGAACTATTTTTGAATTGTAGAACCTGTATTTGCTGCTGTTTTGCTAGCTGTTTTTTCAAATTCTTTTTTCATCATTCTCATTCATTTTTTTTCTCATCTTAGTCAGTGGTTATCTGACTGTTTCTCTAATCAAAGTTCTTCTGCTAGTTTTTCAGCAGTCTGGCGAGCTTTGTGCATTTCTACGAATTTCTGAAACTTTTCTGATGTATTGATTTTTTCTGCTAGAGGAGTATTCACTACAAGTTTCTGAAATGTAGCGAAATCTCATTTTTCAATCACAGCATCAAGCTCAGCTTTTTTTGCTTCGCGAAGCGTTTTCATTTCTTCCATCAACTTTTTAACCGTTTCTTGATCCTTGTTTTTCATAGCTTTGTGCAAAGCTACCATTTTCTCGAATTCTTCTTTCGTCGGAATCTTCTTCTCGCTAGCTTTTTCTGAAATGAATTTCTTGAAAGCTTCGTAGTCTCATTTTTCCATAATTGCTGAAAGCTCAGGATTCTGTTGCATGAATGCTTTTACTGGTCATTTTTCCATACCTTTTTCTGCTGGGTTGAAAGCGAAAGTCGCTGCTCCCATAGTGGCAATAGCTGAAATTACAGCAAGACTCATAACAAGCTTTTTTGACTGGTTCATATGTAGTGGTAAAAAACTAAACTGTCGTTTTTGACGACGCTGGCAGTATACTGATAAATCTTAAACTAACCTTAATGAAAAATAATGGCTTATTTACTGCTTTCTAATTATAAAAAACTCCCCAGCTGAAACTGAGGAGGTAGGCTATGAAGTAATAACTTTTTTTCGATTTCTACCAAAGATCACTATTTCTTCCAGATTATTTGCTCTTTGTAAGGCAAGCATATCTAAAAAATTATTGGAATTGAGGTATAGTCTTTTGAGATTTTTTAATTCACTCAAAGTCGTGAGGTCGGTAATTTTGTTTCTCGTAAGGTCAAGAAATAGAATTTTTGCTAGATTTTTTAGTGGAGAGATATCATCAATTTCATTCCCACTAATATCTAATGTTTTAATCTTTTTGAGATTAACAAGTGGCGAGATGTCGTAGATATGATTCTCTGTAAGAGAGAGATGTCTAAGCTCTTTGAGACCACCTACCACCGACAGATCCGACAGATTGCTAGCATTGATACTGAGGTGTGTAAGATTTTTCAAAGAAGAAAGATCTGGTAGATTGTCAATAAAATAAAGTGAAAGATGTGTAAGATTTTTCAGAGAAGAAAGTCCAGAAATCTCTTTATACCAAAAAAAAGATAGATTGGTAAGTGTCTCTATCTCTCCTAATGGAGAAAGATTAAGAGATTCTTTTTTTTGGGGTGAGGCACTTATATGAAGAAGTCTTAGCTTTTTTAATGTTTCTAAGCGAGAAACATCTGAAATAAGAGCTTCTTCGATCTCTAAATGTGTGAGATTTTTAAGATTGCTTAGAAATATTGGAATTTCTCTTAATTCTATGTCTTCAATACTCAATTTGTGAATTGAATCATGGATTTTGGGGTTTTTTGCCAATTTTTCCAGCTGTGGTTTGGTTTTTATTTTCATATTTTTTGTTTCCTTGCTCTATTTTTACTTATCTTTTTTATGAAAATCAAATGATTTTATAGAGTAATCAGAATTTAATTTTTTTTAGGTAGATTGTTTGTTTTCTTTGGAGATGATGATGGCAATGATGACTAGAAGTATACATAAGGCAAAGAAAATATGAGACAAACTAAGGAAAATTGATCAAATCATAAATGTGAGGGCTCCAATTATTTCTCCTATTCTTACAAAGAATTCTTGGAGTCCTGTAGTGATGCCAGATTGGTTAGTTTTGACTAGACTTGTGAGTAGACCGGCAGCTATAGGATAAATCCCGGCTATTCAAATTGAAGAGATGAGGCTGCTTACTATGATAACAAAAAAGTTGTGAGTGATAGTCAGAGGTAAAAATCACATAATTACCAATAAAATACATATCAGTAAAACTTTTTTTGGATTTGAGTGATCGGATCGAACTGAAAGAAAATAGCTTGAAGAGTGAGGAAGACGAATTGCTACGAAGAGCAGAGCAATGAGTGAAAGTGAGAAATCGTAGGATTTGGTTAGAAGTGGAATGAAAAGATAGGAGATGTAATTTAACATACCGTAAACAGAAACCAGAAAGAAAATTTTATATGTTTGAGGAGAAAGTTTGTGAAAAGATTTTAGAAAATTGAGAGAAAATTCAGATATTTTTGTGATGAGAAATTTATTTGAATGGTTTGTCGATTTTGGTTCTTCTATTTTATTGTCAATGAGGAGACCTATCAAAGATCCTATCATGATTCAAATGAAAAGTCGAGAAATATCCAAATAAAGAATTAAAATGGAAGCAAGGAGCGCTCCGATTGCATGACCTAAAAATCCAGCTGTCCAAAATGCTCAGAAAATTCAACTTTGTTGAGATGGAGTCGAGTGAAGGCGGATGAGATTCTGGTAGGAAGTTACTACTAGTGGGTTGGCTAGTCCATTGAGAATCATGGCTATGATGAAAAGTCGGATACTCTGAAAAATTCCTGCTGCGCTATAAAAGAGGGCAGTGAAAATATAGAGAATTTTTCATCGTCTGATTAGTGTTACATTTGGGAGGTAAGTGTCTAAGTATCAGACTGGGATAGTGAAAAAAGCTTTCAGTAGTGCATAGAGAGCTGTCATTGCTCCAACTAGGGTGATGTTGCCAACGATAGAGTCGGTGTAGATTGAAAAAAAAGTATCTCAGCCAATTCACCAGCCAGCGAAGAGGAAAAAAAAGGAGAGATTTATTTGGCTGAGAGGAGAATATTTTTTTTTCATTTTTGATGATTTTTTATTCGATATGATAGATGAAAAGATTTTCTTCATTGAGTAGATGACAGATATTTTTGAGATCAGAGAGAGTGACTTTTTGATAACTTTCAAGAATTTGATCGAGAGTTTCGATTTTATTTTCGATCAAATACTGAGAACCTATGAAGTCAGAGCATTCGTCTGAAGATTCGATTCCCATCTGAGTTTTTCCTTTCATATAACTGACGGCTTTGTCGAATTCTTCCTGCGAAATATCTCCGTCAGCTATTTTTTTGATTTCTTCTTTGATGGCTTGGAGACCAAATTCAAATCTGGCTTTTTCGATACCTGCTTTGATGAAAAAAAGTCCATCGAAACTATCGGCAGAGTGTGAGGCAGAAATATAGTAACACAGTCACTTTTTTTCTCTGATTTGCTGAAAAAGTCTGGACGACATATTTCCTCCGAGAATAACTCCAAGGAGGCTAGCTGCGTATCTTTCTGGCTGGCTGAGAGAAAATCCACGAGCTGAGATAATGAGATGGTTTTGCTCTGTTTTTTTATTGAAAAAGTCGTGTTTTTTTGCTGGTGTATGGATAGAGTATGGAGTCACCAGAATTTTTTTCTTTTCAGGAAGTGGTCAGAATTCATTTGCGATTTGATCTTCGAGAGCTTTTTGATCGATAATTTTCCCTGCGACGACGATGACGAGATTGTCCTTGGTGTAGAGGTTTTCCTTGTGAGCAAAAAGATCTTCGCGGGTAAATTTTTTGATGTTTTCTTCGGTTCCGATGATAGATCGACCGTAGCAATTATCTCCGTAAAAAAATTGTTTTCGCTTGTTATTTACGAGTCTTTGAGGTATATCTTCATACATTTTTAGTTCCTGAATGACGACACCTTTTTCTCTCTCCATTTCGTCTTGTGGAAACTGAGCATGAACGAGCATATCTCCCAAAACTTCGATGGCTTGGTGGATATAATCTGGAGCACATTTCACGAAATAGCCTGCATACTCGTCACCTGTGTAGGCATTGAACGAGCCACCAAACTGGTCGACTGCCTGGGCGACGCTGTGAGGAGTCGGAAATTTTTTTCCACCTTTGAAAAACATATGCTCTAAAAAGTGGCTAATTCCATTATTTTCTCTGATTTCATAGTTGCTTCACGCTTTTACAAAAATTTCTATCGTGACTGAATTTACCTCTGGCATCGGAGCAAAAACTACTTCTACTTCTGCTATTTTCTTGATTTCATGTTTCATCTTTCTTTGCTGAATTTTCTAAAAATTTTTATTCTGGAAAACCTCCCCTGCGGCCCCTTTCTGTAAGGAGGGAATAGTGTGGGAAAGTATTTTTTCTCTTTTTTATAGTAGCGAAATGGTCGTGAGATGGAAGAGATTTTTGGAGGATATGGTTAGTTTTTTTCGTAAAAAATAATTGTAATTGAGGAAGTATTATTTAGAGTTTTTGAGTGGGGAGAAATTTATTTTTTTGAAGGTAATAATTATGGAGAAATCTATTTTTGATGGTATGACAAATTTGTATAGTTTAAGTAAAACCTTGAGATTTGAGCTGAAACCTGTGGGGAAGACTTTGGAAAATATGAAAACGAATTTAGCCTATGATGAATCATTACATACATTTCTTAACGATCAAAATATCGAAGATGCTTATCAAGTTCTGAAACCAATATTGGACAAATTACATGAAGAGTTTATCACTATAAGTCTCGAAAGTGATAAAGCAAAAAATATTGATTTTTCTGGTTACTTGGATTTGAAACTTCAAAAAGAAAAAGTTGATAGCGAAATATGAGTAGTAAACAAGAGAAACAGTAGCAAAAAAACATGAGAAATAGAAACAGAAGAAAAAAAGTTAAGATGAGAGATTGTAAAATTATGGAAGATAGGTGGTGATGCATTCTTGAAAAAATGAGTTATAGTTGAAGATGCTTCTGAAGATTGAGAAAAAAATCCAGGTAATAAAGAAAAAAAGTGATGAGTTAAAGTTTTGCTTGAAAAATGAATTCTTAATGCAATCAAGACAGAGTTAGAAAATAATGAGATGATTTTCGATGATTTCTACTATTGTAGATTGCTAGCTAGAACAGGTACAGATACTATCGATTATAACATCCAAAAAATTTGAGAAAAATAATATCAGAATGCGAAGAAAAAAGTTCTTTTATGATGAGCCATAGTTTAGATTTCAAAGAAAGAAAACCAAATGGATTATGAATGTTTTCTTTTAGAATCACTAGACGATTTGATGACCATGATGATCAATGAGCAGAATAAAAATTTTTATCTTTTTCAGAAATGATGAAAAAAATATTTTTTAGTATAGTTGGTATTATTGTTATTTGTTTTGGATTTTTTTATCTTTCAAAGTCGAGGAGTTTTCAGTTTTTTGGCGGTATGGTAAATAGTATAAAGACGGATAAGAATATGGTGGCTTTGACTTTTGATGACGGGCCGACGAGTGGGAATAGTGAGAGAGTCTTGGAGATTTTGGCGAGACATGCTGTGAAGGCTAGTTTTTTTGTGATAGGGCAGGAGATTGAAAAGTGTCCAGAATGTCTGAAGAGTATCATAGAGGCTGGGCACCAAGTGGGTAATCACTCGTATTCTCATCAGAGAATGGTTTTTAAAACGCCGAGTTTTATTCAGGAGGAGATTAAAAAAACTGATGAACTTATAAGAAATGCTAGCTATAGCGGGGAAATTTTATTTAGGACGCCTTATGGAAAGAGACTTTTTTTGGCAACTTATTATTTGTGGAAGTATCGTAAACCTAATGTTTTCTTTGATGTAGAGCCAGAAACTTATGTGGCGGGGCACAAAAATATTGTCGATTATGTTCTTCAAAATACTCATTCTGGAAGTATTATTTTGCTTCATCCTATGTATGGAACTGGTAATCAATCATTGGCGGGGCTGGATGAAATTATTAGCAGTCTAAAAGCTAGATGATTTCAATTTGTGACGGTTGACGAGCTTATGAAGGCGACTGGAGTGAGGCCAAATTTTTGGTTTGTCAGATAGTTTTTTGTGCTGTTGCAGCGAAAAGTTTACACTTAGTGGATAAGATAATGAAGAGGTAAGTTTTTGCAAGGGAGTACAAGACATATTGAGTCAGTAGTGTTTTCTCTTGTTGTTATAATACGACAACCGAAGGTTGTTGTGGTAAGATAGTTGGTCGATAGACCAATCTATTTTCCGATACTTTACACACCTTTCTTTCCATGTTTTATGATACCTTTCGATTTTCCCATTATGTTCTGGACAATACGGTGCATTTCTGTACCATGTTATTCAGAGATCTTCAATCGCAAGTTGGAATCTCGAGCTAAACTCTCTTCCTTGGTCGGTTCTAATTGCTTGGATCACAAAGGGAGAGTTTTTTTGTAAATGGAGAAGGAAGTTTGCACTCTCATAATCCCCATGTCACTCATACACTTTTGAGTAAACCCACCTCGAACAATCATCTATTGCTG
>OEIV010000008.1_pt1 | contig 145244 bp, 109 predicted proteins | sample 1539231 | NCBI WGS metagenome assembly OEIV01 (sample SAMN03794762, study PRJEB22550) | activated sludge metagenome | feature: wastewater treatment plant; material: activated sludge; isolation source: Wastewater treatment plant of a petroleum refinery complex | place: Argentina: Buenos Aires ...
GTGAAATCGCAAGTGGTGTGTATACCGTACAAGTATACGAAAACAACCATTTGACACACACAAGCAAAGTGAAGAAGAATGATTAATGCTAGTACTTAGTACAAAGTAAATAGTAATTAGACAAAACGCCCATCTGTAAAAGGATGGGCGTTTTTCTTTTTTAATCTTTTATATATTATAATAATATCAATGATCTATTAAAATTAGTCCATTTGTTATTAGTTTAAATGCAATATCGATAGCGTATTTGTATTAGTCTGATTTCACCAGCCAAAACAATTACAACATCGGCATAAAAGCATTTAGCTTTTAAATAAAGTATAAAAGCTAATGGTAAACGTGTTTAGGCATTAAACCGAACTTTTTCATAATACTTATATAAATACATTGCTTATAAGCTTTCTATGTGATGCCAAATACCTTTATGCAGTAGTTTTAAATATATAGGTAAATACCTAAACATATTAAACTCATATTTTGCAGTTTAATTCGTCGTAGGAGCTAAATACTAGTATATGCAGGCCTTTTGGATCGAATAAGATTTCGAATACAAAATCTGGGTTCAGTTTCAGCTAAAATGAATGAGTATTGATAATGCATAATCGTTATAAAAGTATCGATTATTTAATAACGGAATTTTTTTTTGGGGGATACTTTTATAGATAATCGTTTAATAATCAGACTAATTGGAATGTGTATCTCTTTTTAAAAAACTCCTTTAATTTGTTATCGCCATAATATTGGAATCGTTGTGTCTTTTTTTAAAACAAACAAATTGATATGTTTATTGGGCTGTAATCATGAATCAAATAACGTGTGTGTCCTTTTACATAGGTATTTGGCTCTACTAAAATACACTGATATAGCCAAAATGTACTTTTGAGTTTTTTAATTCAAATGGTTGACTATTGTTTTTCCCAACCCCATAGCTAATATTAAAAATACCCGCTTTGGTTTCAAAGGCCATGCCGAACCCCACGCTGTAGGGCGTATCTTTAAGAAAAGTCTCAGCAAATTTTGATTCCACATAAGCCAGATCGCTGAATAGAAAAAAATAGGAATTCAGTGAAATCAGATAACGTGGCTCTAGGCTGATTACATGATAATGATTCGAAAAAATACTTCCTTCGTCGAACCCTCGTAGTAATCGGTAACCGCCTATTTGAAAAAGTTCATTTCGGTACAAAGCATTCGTGCTAAAGGCAAGTCCCCCACTGTAGATGCTTGCAAGTATCAACCTTTTTGATAGAGGTAAAAAATATTGAAGCTGTGCATAGATATTGTATTTGTAATTCTTCAACGTGATGGTGTCATACAAATAGGAAAAGTTTTTCCCTTCTATTGGGTCAAATGTATTTTCAATGGTGCTGTTTTTTAAAATGTTTCGAAAGGAAATGGAAGCATTAAGTAATACTTTATAGCCTTTTCGGGGGTTTAATTTATAATCTACCTTTTGTATGAGCAATTCAGCACCTATTGTTTTGTAAGTAATATCTGCATTGTTGGGTAACTTACGTGAGGCAAGCAATGAGGCAACATTCACAGTTCCTAATCTTGAACTAGCCAGTTCGTAATAAATTTTAATTTTATCATTGGCATTGAATTGGTAAAACAAACCCAATTCACCATTGATGGTTCGAAACGTAGTGTCTTTTTTGTAAAAATCAAATTTCCCACTAATCCCTATAGGAGATTTTAATAAATAGGGTGCCGAAAATAAAATATTGTAACGTGGGGATTTGTATTGTAGATTTTGCCAGTTGAGTTGCAGGTTTTCTCCCTGACCTAATGCATTGACAAAAGCTAATTTTATATCACCTGTCAATAGAAACTTTCCACCAGTTTCCTGATTGTTTGGTTGTAAACCAATTAGCACATCTGCCTTATTAGCTGATTTAGCTCTTAAATACAGATTTAGTTTGTTTGTAGTACTTGTAAAATCCATACGCCAGGGAGCGGATTCTTGCAAAAAGGATAATTCCCTGATTTGTGTATTGATACTTTTAATTTTTGTTTCACTATAGGCGCTGCCTTCTTTGATACCTATATATTGGGTAATATAAGCATGTGCAATATTTACATCTTCATTTATCACAATGGTATCTATTTTTATAAAAGGACCTTTATCGAGTGTCAAATTGGCCGAAACTTTGCCATTTATTTCGCGTATGCTATCTAAAAATAATGAAGCAAAAGGATATCCATTGTCTTCGAAATAACGAATAACTTTTTCGAAAACAGGGGTGATTTTTTTTATTTCAATTGCTTGATTAAAATATTTATGTTCATCAAAACGAGATTGACTTAAAAGCCAGGAAGGGATATTGTTGTTTTTTAATGAAGCCCATGTATACTTATTGCCCACTCGAACTATAGCTGTCGTTAAACTGTCATTTGATTTTACACTATCAACCGAATTGCCCAGATATCCTAATGTGAGCAACTTCATATGAGCCTCTTGTAAAGCAGCTTGGCACTCTACAAAAGAGGGAAACTGATTGTTGATTTGAGACAGTACAATAAATGTATCCTTTTCAACACCAGCCAGTACCAAACGGTGTTGTTGAGCTTGCGTGCATAATGCACAGCATAAGAACAAGTATAGATAGATAATTTTAATAATTATGAAGTTATTATAATAGCAAAGAAACTACATTTGTGTTTTATCTCCGTTTTATTCATAAAAAGATGCATACGATTTTCTGTTTTTTTTGAATTTAATTTGTAAACATCAATTTTTTAACTTCAGTGGCTGGTATTTATATTCATATTCCTTTTTGTAAAAAAGCTTGTCATTATTGCAACTTTCATTTCTCGACGTCCTTACAATTTATAAACGAAATGACGCAATGTTTATTGCATGAAATCAATTTGCAAAAAGATTTTTTAGGAGATGAAACAATCGAAAGCATTTATTTTGGGGGTGGTACACCAAGTATTCTTCCCGAGAGTGCTATACAACAGCTTATCGATGAAGTAAGAAAAGTATTTAAGGTGGCTGATACTATTGAGTGCACTTTAGAAGCGAATCCTGACGATATCACAGCGTTAAAAATTAAATCCTATGCTGCCATGGGAATCAATCGATTGAGTATTGGTATTCAAAGTTTTTTTGACGATGACTTGCAATTTATGAATAGAGCGCATGACCGTTTGCAAGCTTTTGAATGCATTCTTTTAGCCAAGGAAAATGGTATTTCAAATATAAGTGCCGATTTGATTTTTGGGTTTCCTTTACTGACAGATGAAAAGTGGAAACAGAACATAGATAAAATGTTACAATTAAACATCCCTCATATTTCTTGTTATGCAATGACGGTAGAGCCTAAAACCGCTTTAGCCAGTATGATCAAGAAACATAAAACAAAGCCTTTAGATGATGAGGTGAGTGCAAGACAATACGAATATTTAATGCAACGATTAATGCACGCAGGATATGCACATTATGAAATTTCAAACTTTGCATTGCCGGGTTTTGAAGCAAAACATAATAGTAGCTATTGGAACGATAGTTCATATTTAGGCATTGGCCCATCAGCGCATTCCTACAACAAACAAACCAGAAGATGGAATGAGGCTAACAACGCTTTATATATTGCACAAATTCAAAAAAATATACTTCCCTATGAAGAGGAGATATTAAGCAATACTGATAAAATAAATGAATTGATTATGGTTTCGATCAGACAATCAAGAGGGCTTGATTTATCATTACTATCAGCTAAGCTAAATCAGTCAGCATTAAATCAGTTTATGAATAAAGTAAACAAATGGCAAAATCAACAGATGTTATTCATACATAATGATCACATGATTTGTTTAACAACTAAAGGTAAATTGTTTGCAGATGGTATAGCGAGTGATTTATTTTTTTGAACAAACTACTTGAATAAATTGTTCATAGATTTCTTTCCAGCCACGCCATAAGTCATCATTGCCCAATGAAAAATTATGCCAAATCGTTATCAAGTTTCCTCCGGTATTTTTAACTGCATGGTAATAATGCAACATTTCTTTGTAGGCTTCTTCTTTGCTCAATTGTTGTTCATAAAAAGAATTACATTCCATATAGCAAAATGGGAAAATTTGTAATGAAGTTTTTTCATTTTTCGATAGATCAAACCAATAAAATGGAAAAGAGGTGCTTGCCCTGAACCCGTTGATACTTCCGTATCCCATCGAATAGTCTTCGGTAATACCTATGTCTATCAGATTTTGATAAGTGTTGGGTAAAGAAAATCGAATATAATGTTGCCTGCTTTTTTGTGTCTGTAATTTTGCATTTTCAGCTTCCAAAATAGATTTTGATTGATGGCTTTGAAACGAAGGGTGAAGCCCGATAGGGTAACGGGCAGAGATATCTTTAAACAGTGATTGTAAATGTTTGTTATGAAATGAAATGTTTTTGTCAAGAGGCCCTTGCTCACCTACAAGAAAAAAATAAAGTGGTTTTAATGCATGTTGTTGATGCAAGTTGTTTAGAAACAAATATGAATCATATGGGTCTGTTTGTTTTTTTAGTAATGTCAGTAGACGATCTTTCAGTTTTGAAAAGTGACCATGCAAAAAATCTTTTGCCATTCCTGCTATTTGGCGTGTAAAGCTTTTTCCTATATAACTATAGGCAATGTCAATATCATAAGTTGGCAAAAAGGTAAAGCCTGCTTCCTTAAAAACAAGGTTTGAATTTTTACGTTGCAGCTCTTTTTTAAAAGTTTGAATCCATTGGTCAACAAGGGGTTGATGTAAAAATTGTTGTTTAAAAGCAATTGAAAGTTTATGGGGATAACGTTGATACTCATCAGGGCTGTAAGGTAAGTATTCTTCGTAACGACTGATTAAATAAAAAATAGCACTAAAAAGATCAAAGGGGATTTCAGAATGAGGAAAAGAAAAAAAGATAGGTAGAGATTGCCAATGGTGTATGTCTATTGTTTGGGGCTTGATATCTTTTTCAAACAATAAGCCATGGGGTACAAGTTGCAAATCGGCTTTTATTATATCGCTAGAGTAATTGATTTTAAAACTATTATCTTGTATAAAATCATGATCGGTATTAAACACTTTATAGGGAATACCCAGTACCTGGTCAAAAATAAATTCAAATACATAAGCCTGACGCTCTGTATATAATTTGGTATAAATACTGATTGAATTCAAATTTATTTTTTTCTTTCTGCGAATAACTGTTTAAACGATTTATGAAATGCCAAGCCATCTCTCCGTTTGCTCCAGCTGTTTTTAAACAAGGTATTTACCACTTTTGTTTTAATGCCTGCCCCAGCCATATCCATCATGCTTCTGTGTGTCATCGCTAAACGCCACATTTTCCAGGCTGTATCTTCAGAGAAATCGGTGTCATTTTTTTTCACCGCGAGGGTACGGTTATAATGTAGCATGCCATGAATATTGATTTTTAGTGGACAAACTTCTGTACAGTTTCCGCATAAAGTGGAAGCATAACTTAAATGTTTAAATTCGTCAAAATCTTTCATATGTGGTGTAATCACTGAGCCAATAGGGCCGCTATAAGTAGCACCATAAGTATGTCCACCTATATTTTTATAAACGGGGCATGCATTGAGGCACGACCCGCAACGAATACAATAGAGGCTCTCACGTACATTGGGGTCTTTGAGCAAATTGGTTCTGCCATTATCAAGCAGTATAACATACATTTCTTCAGGACCATCTACTTCGTTTTTCTTTTTGGCTCCAGTAAAAATGGTATTATAAACAGTTACATTTTGTCCTGTACCATAGGTCGCTAAAAGTGGCCAGTATAAATTTAAGTCTTTGATGGAGGGTATCATTTTTTCAATACCTACGATGGCAATATGAACTTTTGGGAAGGCGGTAGTCAAGCGGCCATTGCCTTCATTTTCGGTTACACATACACCACCCACATCGGCCAGTAAAAAATTGCCTCCCGTAATTCCTACCTGAGCTGATGTATATTTAGCCCTTAAGTTTTTACGGGCAATTAATGTAAGTTCGCTGGGGTTGAGGTTGGGTTCTACACCAAGTTTTTCATGAAAAAGTTTAGCTACATCTTCCTTGCTTTTGTGCATAGCAGGGGTTACAATATGATAGGGTGCTTCGCCATCGAGTTGTTGAATATATTCGCCTAAGTCGGTTTCTACACTTTCAATATGATTTTTTTCCAAAAAGTCGTTGAGATGAATTTCTTCTGTCACCATACTTTTACTTTTCACTACCTGGGTGGTTTGATGAAGTTTGCATATTTCAAGTACGGCTTCATTGGCTTCTTGTGCATCGCGTGCCCAGATTACTTTACCGCCATTTTTTGTAAAATTTTGTTCAAATTCAACTAAGTATTTATCAAGATGTTCAATCGTTTTCCATTTAATATTCTTTGCTTTTTTTCTGGCATTGTCTAAATCGGCAAACTGTTGTTTCCCTTTCACCACGGTATCATTGTATTTGCCAATGTTGAACGATAATTTTCTTTTATGTTCTGCATCCATTGCCTTGATTTCGCTTTTATTCAGAAAGGTTTTCTTAAGGGTATTTGCACTCATGCCGTTTTATTTATTGATTGGTAAAATTAAACTACAATTCTTAATATGTGCAAGGTTTATTGAATACCTTTTAAAATCATTGATTTTGCGACATCTTTTGCATACAAATGGGAGCAATTTATACTACAATATTTGTCATCACGCATTATATTTGATAGGTCAAGACATTCAAAATAGATATTTATGCCATTTAATATTGTTTGAGGTGTTCAAAACTTCTATTTTAGTATCGGATTGATTTTTTTAATAACGTCCATTTGTTAAACCTTTCTAAATAACATGAGTCCAAAGCTACTTTTATGAAATACCTCCTCCTTTTTACCTTTGTTTTATTTATGACCAATAGGTGTCATGCACAGCAAAATGTAATTGTGATTATTGCTGATGATTTAGGCGCCGATTATTGTGGATTTACTGATAACGCAACAGACACTGCTAAAATGCCCAACATACGTTCCTTGTTGCAAAAAGGTGTGCGTTTTAAAAATGCATGGGCAACACCCTATTGTTCATCTACAAGAGCGGGTACCGTTACAGGTCGCTATTCATTTCGAACAAGTGTGGGTACAGTGATTGGCGCTGCGAACTCAAATGATCTTGATTCAGCTGAAATGACCATCGCATCATTATTGAAATATGATGCCCCTGTAAAATATACTACTGCGAATATTGGCAAATGGCATATGAATGTGCAAACACCCCAAAAGTTATTATATCCTACCCAAAACTTTGGATATGATTTATTTAAAGGAAATTTTTCAGGAGCCATCGCCAGTTACTACAATTGGACAAAAGTCACCAATGGCATTCAAACAGATACCATTACCAATTATGCAACCACCGAAACCATCGATGATGCTATTGCCTGGCTAGATACCATACAAAACAATAAACCGTTTTTTTTATGGTTAGCTTTTAACGCACCTCATACTCCTTTTCATGTTCCACCTGCTGGTTTACATACTGTAACAGGATTGACAGGCACTCAGCAACATATTAATCAGAATGCACCCTTATATTTCAAAGCCATGATAGAAGCGATGGATACCGAAACAGGTCGTTTGTTGCAATGGTTGATTGCGAATAATAAAATGGATAGTACAAATTTTATTTTTATGGGTGATAATGGTAATGATAAACGTGTGATACAAATTGCAGATACAACGCATACCAAAGGAACCCTCTATGATTATGGGGTGCATGTACCTTTCATGATTTCAGGGCCAGCTGTGGTAAACCCAAATAGAAGTTCAGATGCACTCGTCAATGTGCAAGATGTTTTTGCCACATCCTTAGAATTGGCAGGCTTTTCAAATTGGACCACTGCCATCCCCAATGGCACTGTTATTGATTCAAAAAGTATTGTACCCATTTTGAAAAATCAAAATACGAATATTCGCGATTGGGCATTTACCGAGTTGTTTACCCCAACACCAACCCCTAAAGATGGAAAGTCTATTCGAAACCTCGATTATCATCTTATAAAATTTGACAACGGTACGCAACAATTTTTTAATATGACCATCGATCCAACGGAGCAAACGAATTTATTACTTCAAAATTTATCTGCTGCAGAATTAAGCAATTATAATTATTTATGTAATGAATTAAGCACCCTCACTGGAATTTCATCATGTTTGAGTGGTGTATCGGTCAATGATATTGCACAAGATATAGAAACCTTACAGATACATGAAGAAGCCAATGGCTTGATTCGTTTTGATGCAAATACACCCTATACTGTTCTTGTGTATACTGCTATAGGTACTCCATTGTTTACAATTCAGTTTACTGCTGGTATGCATACTTTGCCACTCAGTGCTTATGCCAAAGGCATGTATATTGTAGAAATGAAAACCAACGAACAAAGAAAGGTCCAAAAAATAATGTTAGAGTAAGAATGAATGTATTTATATAAAATTCCTGACAATGATTCATATAAAGTACATTGGTTTCAACCCAAACATTTATAAAAAAGGATTATGCTTCTGTTTCCTTACCAATTTTTCGGTAGGTATATGAAGTGAATATATGTCGTTTAGCAAATCTGGTAACGGTAGGTGAATTCACCATTTTTACATATACATTGCGTGGAACGCCTAAATATTCATAGGTACTTCCATCTTGAAAAGTGATATGCAAGTTTTGTTTTTTATACACAAAATCATCAACATAGGTGGTTGTGATAACTTTATTATATTCTTCCAGGTTTTGTGCTTTGGTTTCAGGTGCGATACTTACCAAAAAATGATAACCAGCAATGATTTCCTTGCTTTTTACTTCTGCAATTGCTTTACGTTCTTCGTCATCTTGTATTTTATCAGGGTGCCATTCTTTGATTAAATTGCGATAATTTACTTTAAGTTGAGCTAAGTCGGTGGCTGGGGTCGCATTTAACAGTTTTCTGTACGTGCTGATTCTGTGCATATTGAATAAATTGAGCCGGCGAAGGTAACCTTTATAAAGTTTGATTGTTATTAATAAGACGTTGTTATGAGATGCAAATCATTTATTTACTTTTAAATGGCCTGGAATGCTGTGATTATTCCATCAATTCCCATACACTTCGATAAGAACCATTTGTTTCAATATATTCAAGTAAGCTTTTATAGAATTTGTCATTGCCTAGTGTAGCACTATCGCCAATAATAAAAAGTTGCTCTTTAGCCCGGGTGATTGCCACATTCATTCTTCGGTAATCGCTCAAAAATCCAATATGATTATCTTCATTGGAACGTACCAGTGATATCAAAATGTTTTCTTGTTCCTGCCCTTGGAAACTATCAATAGTACTGATTCTTATATTGTCGGGTAGCATCTCTTTGGCTAACATAACCTGACCTGCATAGGGTGAGATAAATGCAGTGAGGGCTAAATTTAACTGAGCCGTTTCAATAATTTTAATGGCCATCTCAATTTCGCCATTATTTAATAAACTCACTCCATTGGGTCCTCGTTCTTCGGCATATCCCGTACCAGCAGTATCAAAAAAAGTAATATGGGTTGCTTGATTGCTTAAATGACTGGCGGTATTAAGTTTACTTTCATAAAAATAATTACTTGAAAAGCCAGCGATGGAAGCCCGCATCCGATATTGAATATTGAGTAAATAGGTATTGGAAATGGAAGGGATGCATACTTCTAAAATCGATTGGTTAAAACCTAATCTTGCGGCTGCATCTGAAAGAACAGTGGGGGGTAATTGAAAATGATCGCCTGCCAGTACAAACTTTGATGCCAAAGGAAATATGCACCAGGCTAAAGGTTCAATGCATTGACCTGCTTCATCAATCACTAAAGTGTCAAAGGTGACTTTTCCCATTTTCGCATCTAAAAGTCCAATAGGCGTACCTAAAATGACATCAGCTTGTTCAAACAGTTTTTCTTCGTTATAGGCTAATATTTTCTTGATTTCAGTACGAATATTTTTTACTTCTTTAAACAATAGATTCCGTTGTTCGCGCTCTGCCTTGCCAAAACTTCTTTTATATTTTAAGGCCATTTTTCTGAATTGTTCGGCACGTATTTTCAATTCCTTGATTTCCTTTTTTTGTTTAGGGTCAGTCATTTTGCCTTCAAGGGTAAAAGGGAAAATGGCTTCATTGACTTTACTTGAATTTCCTACACGAAGTATTTTTAAACCTACTGTATGAAGTCCGATAGCAATATTGTCAACGGCAGCATTGCTGGGAGCTGATACCAATACTTTTTCTTGGTTGTTTACCAATTGTTTGATGGCTTCTATAAGGGTGGTTGTTTTGCCTGTACCTGGGGGGCCATGTACGATACAGATTTTTTCATTTTGTACTATAGCCGATACCGCCTCTTGCTGACTTTCGTTGAGTTGTTGATTAAAGTAAGTCAGTTTATGTAATGGCAGATTCGGTATAGGCAGCTTTTCTAATGCGTCGTTATGGATGCTTGTAAATAATGGAAACAGTTCATTATTTGTAGACAGTTCCTGCAGGCCTTTTTTCATGAGTGCGGTAGTACGTTGGTCGGGCGAAAGTTTAATACCTACTCCGTCTTCTTCTATCCAGTCAGGAAAGTCAGGGGCAAACAATCGAAACTCACCCGATTTGCCTTCCATTTGCATCATGACTCCTTTTACAGGTTCTTCGCCATGTATAAAACATTCGATGGCTACCCCGTCTCGAAACTGATTTGTTTCTGTGGGAAAGTTTAAACGAAATTGTATTTCTGGATAATAGGCATATCCAAATGATTTACGAATCACTTTAAGCGGGTGGAGTGCTAAGCCTTCCGCTTTTAAAGAACGTAATGTATGTAATTGATCAAGACTATAACGTTTTACCTCTTCTTTCTCTTCAAGTGCAATGCACTTCAGCAAACGTTGAATATGCGGATGCATTTCTACCATAAGGCGAAAATAGTGTATTTGAATTACATTTTATTTTTCATGTTTCAACCTCGTTGTACTGTAATACTGATGTGTAAAAGGAATCATCCGCTGATTGTTTAAAATAATAGCATTAAACATACATGCTATTGGTATTGGTCAGTGTTGGATTTAGATCACATTGTTTTATCCTTTTTATGATCAGAAAGAGTATTCTTAACACTATTGCATTTTAAATTCTACCTTCGCCCGCATATTGAAATGTTTCAGTATGCTGATTCTTTATGATTTATAAAATATTGACGGTTACCTTTTTATCCAGTTTCGAAATTTATGTTGCCATTGCATCAGGCATGGCCTTTAAATTATCTCCTCATGTCATTTGTTTGGCTACCCTGGTTGGTGGTATTTCCGGGGTTTTTATTGCTGCATTTTTAGGAGATCGAATCAAAGCGTTCTTCAATAGATATCGAAAACCAAAAACCAAAACAGATTCAACCAAGGAGAAACTGATGTTGAAATTGTGGAATAAATATGGGGTTTTTGGTATTGGCTTTGTAGGCACTTTTTTGTTAGGTGCTCCGGCAAGTATTGGTATTGGATATGGTTTTGGGGTGCATCCGGTGCAATTGGTTCGACTATGTTTACTTGCTGTCATTATTCGTTGCGTGGTCTATTCTTACTTTTTTGATTATATCAAAAATTTGTTTTAACCCAGCAGATACCCATTATTACCTTCGAAACATTTTTAAAAAGGGTCTCTTTTTTATTGTGGTTCAATGATTGCAGGCAATTTGCCCATAATAATGAGGCTAAATTATTAAGTGTTTTTGCTACATCTATGGTATCTTTACAATAATCATTCTCAGATACTCTTAAATTAAACTTGTATGAAAAAATATGTATTAATGCTGTTGATCTTGTTAAGTGTGCAAGTCACATTTTCACAAGTGTATCATTCGTATCTTCAACTTGATGGACGGCTGTCAAATCCTGTAATAACAGATTTTGAACGTATGCCGAATAATAATATGGTGTATAGCTTAATCTTAAATGACAGTGCAAAGGCAATGCCGGGTAATGTTCATATTTACAATGAAACAGTGGTAAAAAATCCGGGAAGTGGTGTGTTGGTGATGTCGCCCAATAATACAGTCTTGTGGTCACATACTTGGATGCCTGTAAATTATTTAAATGATTTTATGTATATTTATCAAACCTTAGTGGATGGCGCAGGTAATATTTATTTGTCGGGGCGATACCGGGGACTTATAGATATGGATCCAACAAATGGGGTATCGATGTTTCAACAAACCAATGCAAATGATGTAGAAGGGTTTTTGATAAAATTAGATGGCAACGGAAATTTTAAATGGGCAAAAAAATTTGGGAATACCAATATCGCAGGTATGTATTGCGATTTATACCTGGCCAATCATCATCCAAATGGCCAACTTGTTTTTGGTGGTAGTTTTAGAAAAACAGTTGATTTCGATCCCAGTGTTGGAAATAACTTAGTGAATGCCAATTGCTACCACAACAATGCTTTTTTTCTAACCTTAGATACTTCTGGTAATTATGTTGATGTAAAAACTTTGCAAGTAGACAGCAGTGCTTCATTGAGCCATTTTGCAATAGACAGTCTGGGAAATTATTATGCCATTTATGCTTATTTTGGAACCATCGATGTAGACCCAGGCCCAGGTGTTGTGAATTATACTTTACAAAGTGGATATTATAATTATTGCATTGCTAAATATGATGCAAATTTTGTATTGCAGTGGTCTAAAAATTTCCCTAATGACAACAACTTTTCATTAAAACTTTGTTTGAAAGACAATCAATCGTTTTATCTATTCTCTTCGTTTACTGATACTATACAACTCAGTAATAATACCACCGCTATTGCCAATGGGCCTAGTGATTTTTTTGTTGAAAAATGGGATGCAAATGGCAATTGTAGTTGGTCAAAAATCATGAGTGGTAATGGTGCTGATAATATTTATGATGTGGCTTTTAAAAACAATAAGTTATATTACCTGTATGCCTATTCTGATTCTATCCATACCAACACTGGTGCCAATGACACCACCTTGTATGCCAATAAAAGAGATATGGCCTTGTCCGTCTTCACCGAAAATGGGATGCATATGAGCAGCGCTGAGGTAAAGTCAGATTCATCGGTATATGCCGAATGGGCAAAACTTAGACTTTATGATAATGAAATTTATTTTAACTTTTCGTCAAATGGTATTTCTGACATCAATCCGAGTATGGCAGTGCAAAATGTATCACCCACCTGGTCAGCACCATACACCACCATTGCTTTAAAATGGATATTGACACCTACAGCCATTCAATCCTATACTGTACAGGATCAGCATGAAATGAAAATATGGCCAAATCCATCAAGTGAATATTTTAATATTGAAACTCCCACCAATGGGCTTTTAATGATTTATGATGCTATAGGCAATAAAATGTTTGAAGGCAATACCTTAAAACCCATTTCTATCCTTTCCTTTAAAGGGTATGCAAAAGGAATCTATTTTGTATACTTTGTGCCAGATGGTAATGCCCAAGCCATCAAAATGGCTAAATTGCTATATCAACCCTAAAGCTTACCTTTTTATTGTATAATTGGGCTCTATCATTTTCAAGCCCTTGAATAGTTTTGAAAAACACCTGGGTATAACGTACCTTCGCGCCTCTTATGAATTTGCAATATTTGCAGGATCTCTATCTTCAACATGCGTGTCTAAAACCTTTGACAGATGAAATCGTATTGCCCTCACCGAAGCTCATACAGCTAACAAACATTCATGCATCCGCTTTTTCTTTTATAGCGAGCAGTGTTTTTAAGCAAATCGATTACAACCATCTATTTATATTAGACGATAAAGAATCGGCGGCTTATTTTCAAAATGATTTTGAAACATTAACCGGTGCCTTGGATATTTGTTTATTTCCGGACAGTTATAAAAAAACGGGTCAAATTGGAGAGCTCAATAGCAGTCATGTGATGCTGAGGGCTGAAGCATTGATGAAGTTGAATACAAAAAATCCTCATAAAAAAGTATTGGTAACTTACCCAGAAGCACTGGTTGAAAAAGTTGTAAATACAGAATCGTTTTCCAAAAATACCATTTACATCAAACAAAGTGAAAAACTGGATGTTTCTTTTCTAACCGAATTTATGGTGTCGATGGGTTTTACAAAAGTTGATTTTGTATATGAGCCCGGACAGTTTGCAATTCGTGGGGGGATTATCGATATTTACTCTTTTGGTAATGAACATCCTTATCGTGTTGAATTGTTTGACGACGAAGTAGATACCATTCGTATTTTCAATCCAGAAACACAATTGAGTGAACGTAAGTTGTTGCAAGTAACCATCATACCCAATATTGAAACGCACTTTGATACCCAGGAAAAAGTGACTTTATTTGAATTTCTTCCTGCGAATACCATTGTATGGATGCATGATGCCGAACTTGTTGTAGAACGCATTGGAAAACTATTGTCACATCTTGAGCAAAAAGGTAACATCGTAATACATGATACCAACGATCATGAAGTAACCTTAACCGTTGATGACTTCTCCACGATTACCCAGTTTGCAAACATGATTCAACAACGCACTGTTGTTGAGTTTGGCAAAGGTTTTGCTGCAGAAGTTTTTTCAATGCCCCTTGCACAAAGCTTTACATTTCAAACCAAAGATCAACCCTCATTTAATAGAAATTTTGAAATGTTGATCCAGGATTTGCAAGACAAGGCAGCTGAGCATTTCAACATCTTTATTTTTTCAGAAAATCCCAAACAATTAGAACGACTTCGTACCATCTTTCAAGAGCTCAACGCAAATATTTTATTTACACCCATTCCTCATTCAATATCACAAGGCTTTATAGATAAAGATACTAAAGTGGTTTGTTATACTGATCATCAGATATTTCAACGTTATCATAAGTATAAAATGAAGCAAGCTTACTCGCAAGGGAAAGCTTTGAGTTTGAGAGCGCTGAAAGATTTGCAAGCAGGTGATTTTGTAGCACATATCGATCATGGGGTAGGCAGGTATAGTGGTTTACAAAAAATAGACGTAAACGGGGTGATGCAGGAAGCCGTGCGTATTATATACAAAGACAATGATGTACTTTATGTCAATATCAACTCATTGCATAAAATTACAAAGTATACAGGCAAAGAGGGGACCGTACCTAAAATACATAAAATTGGCAGTGGGGTTTGGGAGAAGCTAAAATCGAAAACGAAGAAACAAATTAAAGATATTGCCGGAGATCTTATCAAACTCTATGCACAACGTAAAGCCTCAAAAGGGTTTGCCCATTCTCCTGATTCGTATTTGCAAACTGAACTTGAGATCAGTTTTATGTATGAAGATACACCTGACCAAAGCACTGCCACTGCGGATGTGAAAAAAGATATGGAAAGTGATTCGCCCATGGACAGGCTTGTATGTGGCGATGTAGGATTTGGAAAAACAGAGGTGGCCATACGTGCAGCATTTAAAAGTGTGGTAGATAGTAAGCAAGCAGCGATATTGGTGCCAACAACCATCCTGGCATACCAGCATTTTCAAAATTTTAAAGAAAGGCTAAAAGATTTTCCATGTACCGTTGATTACCTCAATCGATTTAAATCATCCAAAGAAAAAAAAGATACCTTATTGAGATTAAAGGAAGGTAAAATTGATATCATCATAGGTACCCATGCATTGCTGAGTAAAGATGTTGAATTTAAAGATTTAGGCATATTAATCATCGATGAAGAACAAAAATTTGGGGTAGCCTCTAAAGAAAAAATTAGAAGTTTTAAAGCCAATGTAGATACCCTCACCCTCACCGCCACACCGATACCACGTACCTTACAATTTTCATTGATGGGAGCGAGAGACTTGAGTGTAATCAATACTCCTCCACCCAACAGACAGCCTGTACATACAGAGTTAGCTATGTTTAATGATGAACTCATTCGCGATGCCATCTATTATGAAACAGAACGAGCCGGACAAGTATTTTTTATACATAATCGTGTGCAAGGACTAGCTGAAATGAAAGCCCATATACAAGCCTTGTGTCCGGATATTAGTATTGGCATGGCCCATGGACAGCTCGAAGGGGATGAATTGGAAGAAGCCATCCTCGATTTTATGGCACAGAAATATGATGTACTTGTTTGTACAAATATCGTTGAAAGTGGGGTAGATATACCCAATGCCAATACCATCATCATCAACAATGCCCATAACTTTGGCTTGAGTGACTTGCATCAATTAAGGGGGCGTGTAGGTCGAAGCAATAAAAAAGCTTTTTGTTATTTATTAGCACCTTCATTGGCTTTATTGCCAAGCGATTCGAAGAAAAGACTTCAAACCATAGAACAATATAGCGAGTTGGGAAGCGGCTTTTCCATCTCCATGCGCGACCTTGATATTAGAGGGGCAGGAAATATGTTGGGTGGTGAACAAAGTGGGTTTATTACCGATATAGGTTTTGAAATGTATCAGAAGATACTCAATGAAGCTATCAGGGAACTCAAACATCACGAATTTAAAGAAGTGTTTAAAGACCAGATACTTGATAAGGAAGATTTTGTTAGTGACTGTACGGTAGACACCGATTTAGAAATTTTGATACCCGATAGTTATGTCGAAAGTATAGCCGAGCGTCTGTCGTTGTATACCCAACTTGACAATTGTGAAAATGAAGCTTCTTTGTTACGTTTTGAATCTTCCCTTATTGATCGTTTTGGTCCGATACCCAAGCCGGTAAAGAGCTTGTTAGTGGCGTTGCGTGCCCGCTGGACTGCACAAGACCTGGGTTTTGAACGGCTGATTTTAAAAAATAAGCAATTGCGATTATACTTTGTTTCCAATCCTGACTCGCCTTATTTTGAAAGCGACACCTTCAAACATATCCTGAAAGTGATACAATTGCAGATAAAAAATGCGCGACTTAAAAATGTCGGTACCAATTTTATGCTGATTGTAGATCAGGTAAAATCGATTGAAGAAGTATTGGGTATGCTGGAAAGAATGAAGCGGGTAGAGGTGAAGGAGGAACAGGTACAACAGAGTGAAATAGGTTAAGCAGTTGCGTTCAGTAGCCTTGACATAATGGTCATTATAAAAATATGAGATTTGCAAAATGAATTACTAATTTGCTGATTGCTATCATATCAGAAATCAAGGCGCCACACATTGTAAAACTTTTTCTATTAAAGATTGGGTTGATTTCTTCAGAAAATAAGTATACAAAGTTTTGAGACTTGAGAGTTTTGTGTATTGACAAAAAAGATAAACAAACTTTGTATTCATGCATTTGTAATTATGACAAACCATGTTAATGTAATTGGACTGCTAAAGAAAATAATTTATGTGATGTTATAAGAGATTTTAAAACATATACATATAATACCAAATGTATTTCCAACTTATTCAGAAATATATTGGTATAATACCTATAGACATTGTATTTAAGCTGATAACATTTAGACTATCTTTAATTTGTCGTTGGTATAAATCGTTTATCAAGATTATTAATAAACCTCTATAATACAGAATAGAGTGGCTATTACATATGTTTAATTTTTATGCACGCCAAATAGTTGCTAATATTCTGTACAAAATTGTGGATGAATGATATTCTTCCTGAATAAATATTTTCGCAATATTTCTTTTTCAAATATTGCAATGTATACATGACAATACTGTGAGGGTAGGTATTTTATTTGATGGAATTCATTATATTTACAGTAATGCAACATATAAAGCTCATACCACTTCCTCTACATGGCCATTAATAATATTATGAGAATATTTAACTTCATACTGCTCTATTTCCTTTGTATTTCATACATCAATGCCCAAAAGAAATTCGATTTCGATACTACCGTTATTGTAGGAAAGGATAAACAAATTTATCAGCAAAGACAAATTGAAATAGATAGTAATAAGAATATATATGTTGCCAGTTTTTTTAAAGGCTCCTTGACCATTGGAAATACTACTCTGACAACAAACAGTCCATTAAATTATTTTACTTCACAGGCAATTTTCTTGGCTAAATATGATAGTAATATGCAATTTCAATGGTTAAAAAAAGTTGCAGAGAGTGATACATTAAATAATTTTTCATTCGATATAGACATGAATGGTAATTTTCTTTTTTCTATGTTATATCGTGGTAAAATATATTACGAAAATGACAGTATTAATTCAGTAGGAGATTTTGACATTTTACTCTTAAATTATGGTAACAATTTTAATTTTAAGCATAAAAATGTAATTGGCAATTTTAACGGTGAAGGCATTTCTGATAATTCTATTGCTTTTGATAAATATGGAAATTACTATTTATGTGGTTGGTTCAACTCCACATGGGCGGGTAACTACTCAAATTATAAACTTGGTATAAACAACGATACTTTGGTTGCAAATAATGCTGATTTATTTATTGCTAAGTTTGACTCAACAGGCGTTGGTATTTGGGCAAAGTCTTATGGAGGATCTGGAATTGATGCGCTGAGCACTATTTTTTATTATGATGATAATTTATATTTTATGGGTGGACTTGGTGCAAGTAATAACAATAATATTGGCGGTATAATTGTAAATTACCCTTTGAATTATTATAATAATTGCTTTATTAGCAAATTAGATTCTTCAGGTAATGGTCTCTGGGTTAAAAAAAATTTGGAAGTACTGATATAAACGGTTTTGGTGTCTTGTCTCCTAAGCATTTAAAAGTTCAAAATAATCGAGTATATTTTACTGGCTTTGCTTCATCCAATATACAAAATAATTTTGTTTTTTAGACTGTGGCAATTCATTAATTGGTTCAGCTAGTTTAGATTACTTCATAGCGGCCTATGACACTTCAGGCAATTTTAAATGGAATGTCATTGCTAATAGTCCTTATGATGAATATCTAGCCAATCTATTAATAGATGGAAACAGTGGTGTTTATGGTATTGGAAATATGTCCTTCAGCTCTTATTTTCCAGATGATACATTATTTTGCAATGGTGCAAATGATTTACTTGTTTGCAGTTATGATAGTATTGGTAATTTTCGATGGGCAACTCATGGCGGTGGTACCACAAATGATGTAGGAAATGGAATGACTATTGACAAAAATGGTAAAATTTTTATTGTCGGTGGAACTACCAGCAGTGGGGGCTGTTACATGGGTAATGATACACTGTACCCACCCGCTAATCAAAGTACCATGTTTTTTGCAAGCTTAGACAGCATAGTCAAGCAATGGCCACTTGGTAATGTTAACATAAATGTTGTAGATGAATTTAATTTATTCCCAAATCCTTGCGCCAACGAAATGTTTATTAAGGTTTCACCTAGAGCAGGTATAGAAAACAAACTGGAGGTGTTGAATGCAATGGGCCAATACATATACGTTTCACGCAACCTGAATTTTCAGTCTCATACTTCCCTAGATGTCAGCTCCTGGCCTAATGGTGTGTACTTTGTAACATACACAAATAATAAACAATCAAGCACTCAAAAAATGATCATTCAGCACTAAAACAAACATCGATGAAAAAAATAACTATTATTGCAGCATTGCTTATTTCTCTGATTGCTCATGCAGCACAAGCACAGGAAAACTTAGGTCTTTTTCAGGTAGAAAATACTGATTACCTAAAACTTGAAAACTATACTCCAGGCATTACGCTTGAATGTTATAGCAAGCCTTCAGGAGGTAAACATATGGAGAAGATACTCATCAATGCCATAGGGGAAGGCCTTATAAAGTTTGATACAGCACATTCCCCTGCTTTCGTACTCAACAGAAAATGCCCTTCAAATGTTTTAGGCAATAATCGGGTGCAAACGCTTGATGCCAAAGAGTTTGTAGCCAAGAATATTAGTTTGACAGTAGTTGCCCATGAAGTACAGATAAACTGGGATGCACAAATCACGCTAGGTAATGTAATTGACTTTAAGATTATTAAAAGTGACATGCTTTGCAATTCTACTGTGGTAAAAGTATTTAATGGTAGTACAGGAATAGATTTTAACAAGTATATTTTTTCAGAAGCTTATAATCCATCTTTTACTTATAAGTTACAAATAGTAAAGGACGGTAGCAAATTACGTTACGCAGTAAATCTGGAGGGAAAATCAGCGGATGAGCAAATCAAAGTTTATCCCACTAATTGTAATGATAAATTATTTGTGGATTTTGATAATGAGGGTAGTAGTTATGATTATGCCATAACAGATATGAAAGGTAATAAAGTACAAAAAGGGAAGTTCATAGAGCGGTACAATGTAGTAGATATTCATAATTTGGTTCCTGATAATTACATCATATTTATCGAAAAAACAGACGGCAAATACACCGTAAAATTCACCAAGAATTAAACCTTAAAGGTGGTATATTGCCAATAGTTCCCAGAAGGGAATTGTATGTAATTCCATTCCTTTTTACACTTCACTCTTATACAACATTCACACCCTCACAACCAGATCAAAATGCCTTCACTGATAATTTCTTCTAAAGCATTGTACAATACATCCAGATCATGCTGCGAATTAAACGCATTGATAGAGTATCGGATAAACACTTTGTCGCCATGACGCATCACAGGGATCTCAATTTTATATTTTTCAAATAAATGACGTTGCAACTTTTCTGGTTCAGAGCTGTTGATAGCAATACTGTAAAGCTGCCCAATAAAATCAGGATGCACTGGACTTAATGGACTTAATGGCTGGGCATGTAATAAAGTACAAAACCGCAACGCATTGTCCATTACCAGTTTGTTGCATTGGGCTGCCACAGCGGTCCAGTGATTGTCATGCATAAACGCAATGGCTTTGGGAATCGTCAGCATGGCTGAAAAATCTCTCGTACCCTGACCCTGATGATAATCTAAAAACCGAGAATGGCTGGGCATTGCACTGTCATAACCCCAGCTCACAATCAGCGGATCGCATAGGTGCTGGTATTCTTTTTTGACATATAAAAAGGAACATCCTTTAGGTGTCATCATCCATTTATGACAAGCACCGGTATAGATATCCGCCTGCAGCGTGTCAAGGTTTAAAGGCACCTGACCAGGAGCATGCGCACCATCTACAAAGGTCATAATACCCATTTGTTTTGCACGTGCGCATATTTCTGCAACGGGTAATATTAAGGCGGTACTGCTGGTGATATGGCTGATAAAAATAAGTTTGGTCTTAACATTGACCGATTTGAAAAAATCATCTACCAGCTCTTCTGCTGAAGTAATAGGAAGTTTGATAGCATGTTTACGATAAGTGGCCCCTGCTTTTTTGCAATAATAATTCCAGGTTTTATCACAAGCTCCATATTCAAGGTCGGTAGTAAGTATTTCGTCGTCGGGTTGGAGCGGAAAACTTTTGGCGATGATATTGACAGCATACGATGGGTTAGTAACCAACACCACATCATCTGCATCACAATGTATATAAGAGGCTAATGCTGCACGTGATTGTTGCAAGTAAGTTTGTCCATCAAAAGCAATAAATTGAACAGGTTCGCTTTCTAAAAGGTATTGCCATTTGATATAATCTTCAAAAATAGGTTTGGGGCAAGCGCCAAACGAACCAAAATTAAGGTAAGTAATAGCAGGGTTTAATAGAAATTGTGATTTAAGTGATTGCATACTGCAAAGTAAATTAAATATCTTTATTTTTTAGGGAATACCCCTGTGAAATCATGAATTGTCTACTAAGAGGTTTAATAAAAAAGAGCTAAGCTTAATCTCAATGGGTATTTAACAAGTGAAGGTTTATAAAATCTTGACAAATTTTATAAATTACATGGGCATGATTTCTAAAACGTTTGACCTGAAGGTTTTTTACACATTGATAAACCATAAAATACGTTGTAAAAAATCGCCCCATTGTTTCAGGCTTTCACGCAGACTTACATCTAGCTGAGCATATGTTTTTTTATCTCCCTTTGTTGGGGCCATGATTTCAGCTTCATTGGCTAAAAAATTGTCTACTTTGGTAGCAAAATAGGTAATATTAAGACGTGGCATCACAATACCTAATATCATACCAGGCAAGCCATTAAAGCCTTCGGGGCCACCATCAGCCAATATTGCATCGGTATAATAAGCAATCACATAAACCGAATCCATGATGATAGTTTCGGCTCTTCGACAGTTGAAGCCAGCAATTTTTCTAAATTCTTCGGTTATTTTCCAGTTGAATTTTCGTAATGAATCTTTGACTAAATAATTTTTTTCAAAAATATTTTTTGAAGTTATCGTTGTGTCGGTTTCGTAATTATTAAATACAATATTTTTTTCGGCTGGAATATTGCCAAACATCATTTTGCTTTCTGAAATACCGTCTTTGGCTGGTTTATAAATGCTTTGACTTTCGGTAAACAATAATTCGAAAATATCAATCTTATATTTAGGAATATTCTTTTTCATATTGTCGGCCATCGCATTGTTGCCACCACCGCGGCCCTTCATCATTTCATCCATTTGCTTATGCTGATTCACTTTGCGTTCAAATGTAATTTTGCCTTTAAATGATATCACGGGATTCGCATCATTTTGAGCGAAAAGGGTTTGACCACTCAATATTAAAATAAACAGGAATATGTATTTGTGCATAAATCTAAATTGTTTTACAAGCATTTTTTTAGTAGAATTAATGTCTTCTTCGTCCTCCACCGCCTCTCATTCTTTGGCGGCTATAATTTGATTTTGGTTTGCTTTGGGCCATTGGTCCTGTACTAAAGTTCCACACAGCTGATAGCATCCAATATCTACCCAATGTTTGAAAATATCGTTCAGTATTGGTATTATTGGTGGTGGTTCTTTCGTACCCTTTATTTTGATTTAAAATATCGTTGATGGAGGCTTTTAATTCTAAATTTTTCTTAGGCAATATATTATAGCTAAGATACGCACCCCAGATAAATCGTTGAAAACTTGTTTTGTAAGGGGCTACAGGTGGGGTGTATTGATAATCGGCATCGGTACCAAATTCGAGGTTATACGGCAAGTATATTTCAACCGAAGCTGAAGGTGTTAATGACATGTATTGAATATTACGAGCTGTTTGAATCGTATTGGTTGTTTTTGAAAACACGGTGCCTAAATCAAGGGTTGTAAAAAACTTTTCTTCCTTGGCAAATGTTAATCCTGGTGTAAAGGTTAAGCTTAAGGCATCGGTAAATCCGGTGATATTATTTGTAATATTTGGGGTGTGAGCATAATTTCCTCCTACATTTAATTTGCCTTCTAAGGGTGTTTTAGGTATTTTGGTATTGATACCTCCGTACATATTAGCATTATAACCACCATTCAAATTTACGTATTGATTCACCGACCTCCCCAAAGCATCAATACTTGTGTTTAATGCGATATTGTTGAAACTGTTTGAAAAACTGGCGCCAGCATAAAGACTTCTGGCTGAAAGCACTTTGTAACTAAAATAGCCAATATTGAAATTTTGGGTATAACCAATTTTTAAATCTGGATTCCCTACATATACTTCAAGCGGATTGCTATTGTCTTGTACAGGTTGTAATTGGGTAATGCTCGGTTGACGGGTAGATCCATTATATGAAAAATTAAACCGTCTAAATTGATCAAACTTATAATTAAAACGAACGGTAGGAAATACATTTATTCTGTTGTAATCATAATTTTTATTACGTACTAAGTCATCTTGATGAAACATCGAATAGCGAACTTTTGCACCAGCGGTAACATTGTATTTTTTTTCATTAAATTTTAATTCAGCACCTGCTGTGTGACTATACACTTTTGAGTCAAATTCAGTACTCAATGAGTCAATACGTACGGTGTATTCTTCATCAATAGCATTGGGTTTTACCAATGTTTTATTGTCTGACAAACTTGATTCTGCTGCATAGCCATAGGTAGCTTTTAATAAAAACTTTTTGGAAAGGGGCTCTGTATAGGTTAGGTCAGCACTTAAATTGCTTTTTAATTGTTGTTGATCTTTTTGTTGATCCAGTATTTCGTGGGTGTTTACCCCCGCAATATTATAATCGTTGTACCCGATTTGTGACCCCAGTCCATCGCTGTTATTGTAGGTATGTGAAACATTTAATGAGGCAGTACGTCCCGTTTTTTTAAATTTTTTGTTGGCTGTAATGGTATTTGTCACTCGTGTAGTGGTGGAGTTGTTTTCAATAGCTCTGTTACTATTGTTGATAGGCACTTCTGTAAATGATTGATTATTGGTATTGTTGTTCGAAATACTTTCGTTGAAGCCAATTCTACTGTTTAAATTGTATATCAAAGTAAGGCTACTATCAATCATCCAGGTGTATTTGCCCGATATACGATGTGTATTTCGGCTACTGTATGACGATGAGGTATCGATGGTATAGTATTTGCCACTCGGTAAGATGTTTTCTCTATACGATGTTTCTTTCTTTGTTTTGTTGATACGGCCAAATGAATAATTGGTGTTTATATGATGTTTGCCTTCGTTCCATTTGTTGGCATAATGTGCACCACCCACCCAGGCTTTGGTAATGCCTTCAGGGGTATTATTTCTTCCGCCCCAGTCTACTTCATCATCATCACTACTCATGTTCCACATAAAGCCACCATCTTCATCCATTTGCATGCCGCCGCCTCCGTCACCAGTATAGGTATTTTTATCTTCCCATCCTAAACCCGTTTTACCATTGCTACTCATCAAGGCGTATACACTTATTTGTCGTTTGTTTTTGAAGGAGTTGACCATGGCCTGGTTTTGCCAACGATCGTACAAGCCACCGCCTAACTCAACTTTGCCAAATTCACCACGATTCATGTTGTCTTTCAGTTTCAGATTGATTGTTTTTTGTTCTTGTCCATCATCAAAACCAGTAAACTGTGCCTGATCACTTTTTTTGTCAAAAACCTGTACTTTTTCAACCACTTTCGATTGTATATTTTGGGTGGCAATGGTGGGGTCATCTCCAAAAAATTCTTCTCCATCAACCAGTACTTTTTCTACCTTCTCACCCATTGCGGTGATTTCGCCTTTTTTATTGACTTGTATACCGGGCAATACTTTTAGCAAGTCTTCCACCATAGCGCCTTGTTTAACTTTAAAACTATCAGCTAAGTATTCGAGGGTATCTCCTTTGATTTTTATAGAAGCGGCATTTTTTACAATCACTTCTTTGAGCATCTGGCTACGTTGAAAAAGTCCAATAGCGCCAAGTTCTTTTTTGGTGTCAGCAGATGTAATTTCAATATCGTCTACATAATCGGCAAACGAACCATGTGCAATCAGAATAATGTATTTACCCGTATCTTTAACATTCATGGTAAACTGTCCTTGTTGGTTCGACCTTGTATGACTGATCAGTATCGAATCAGATTTACGAATGAGCGACACGGAAGCAAACACCACAGATTTAACATTGAAAGTATCTCTGACGGTGCCGGTAACGGTTTTATTTTGCGAAAAAACGGTAATACAACTAAAACAAACAACAAGCATTGTGAGGAAAAATTTCTGCATACCTATATTTTATCTTCCAAAAATAAGGCAAGTACTGATTAAAGTGCGAAACAATATGTTATTGATAAAATATTATGGTTTGAGTGGTTAATTCTGCGGATGCAAGGAGAAAAAGCGACTGCATTGAATGATTGTCTTGATGATTATTTAATGATGATTTTATTTTACGAATAGGGTTTCCGACGCTGTTGTTGTTATCACCCATAGCTTTATACTATGTTACAATTGATTATTAGGAGTTGTTATTACTGGCACAAACCCAGATTTATTGCTAGTCGACGTTTTTACAAGATACTATTTTTAAATATGGTTTTCTTCATTTATAGCTCAAATATTCAGATATGTTCAACTTATACCAAATGTATTTAAAAAGTAGTTTGAAAGAGTTCGGTATAATACCCACACACCTTATCATTAAGCTAATACCAAATGGATTATTTTTTAATGTGTCGTTGTTATTATTAAATACATTTGGTCTATTTATAATGTGTAGAAGGTAATATTTAGCACTGGGAATATTTTTTTATGAATCAAGAAAAAGTGGCGTATCAATTCACTTAAAATGAATGAAATATATTGCTAAACATATGTTAAAGGTTAATTAATTTTAGTTTTTTCAGAAAAAAAAATACTTTTGAATTAACAAATCATTATTTTACCTTTATAAAACCAACAACTATGGAAACTACCTTTAATTTTACGGATTATTCCGAACTCTCAGCCAATACGGGTATGGTAAACATTGCCACTGCCAATGCCAACCTTGACGGCACAGGTGCTTTAACTGGATTACTGACTGGTGCTGCTAATGGCACTATTATCAACTCAGTAATAATTAAGGCTACCCAGGCTACTACCCAAGGTATGATACGCTTTTTTGTAAACGACTCTACTGGTACCCAATTGCTACAGGAAGTACCCGTACCTGCCTTGACACCTACCGCAGTGGAACCCTCATTTGAAACTAGAATTTCGCTTGATATTAACCTGGCAGCAGGTAATAGGCTTTATGTAAGTACCGAAAATGCAGAATCATTTAATATTATTGCCGAAGGGCTTGATTGGGTTTACCCTGCCACGCCTGCATGTTGCGACCATATGAAACGCTCAGCCAACAATGGTCTGGGCCTTGTAAATACAGCCAACCCCAACCTTGATGGCACAGGTACCATACAAAATATAATGACAGCTACCCAAAAGGGTACTACACTTGAAACTGTACATATTAAAGGGCAGGCAAGCACTACCCAGGGCATGATAAGGCTGTTTATTAATAACGGAATAGGTGGGGCAAATTTCCTGTTTACCGAAATACAAATAGGCGCTTCTACCCAAACTGCCATTGTACCTTCTACCATTAACCGTAGCGTCTATTATAACTTAATATTCAAATCGGTGTATAAACTGGCTGCCTCTACCGAAAATGCAGATACCTTTAGCATTATCATGAATGGCTTAAACTGGCAATATTAATTATGAACAACCAAAAATAATATTTTATGATAAAGAATAAACTGGAATCGCTAAGCGGTTCGAAATTTAAGGCGTATAAAGTAGGAGGATTATCCGACGGTGCGACAAAAACTAAAGGTACGAAAATAATTCTAGGTAGCCCCATGTTAACTGATATTTATACAGATAAGTGCCATGAATACGACGCTTATGATTCTGATACAAATCCAGGAGGAGACGCATCGAGCGGAAAAGACTGGTGGTGGGTTGATACGTGGGGTGATATATCTAGATAAAGAATTTATGAAAATTTTGAAAAATGTTTTTTGTACTTTTTTTTGCTTATTGCAGTTTAATTTACTAGCAGAAAATAAAGACAACATTGGAAGGTTGTATCATGACTGTATCAATAGAGGGAGTGTCAGTTATTACATAAATCATAATATTGATAGTGCGATATTTTACTACCATAAAGCATTTTCAGTTAATAAGCCATTCTATCAGGATTATTTTCGATTTGCAAGAATTTGGAATTTCGAAAAAAAATTTGATAGTGTTTTTTTTTACTTAGTAAAAAGTATTGAAATCGGTTGCCCAGAATTATTATATAAGGAAATTGTGAATGAGGAACCTTTTAATAATACGGAACAAGCTAAAATGTTTAAATCGAATTTAAATACCTACCGTTCGAAATTTTTGTTGGAACTAAATTTTGAATTTACTCGATTCATACACATTTTATTGGGTAAGGATCAGGCAATTAGGCTTGAGCTTTCAAAAGATATTAATAAAGATAAGAACAATTTGGATCTTGGAAATAGAATTGATAAGGCAAATAGAGAAGAACTATTAGAATACTTTAAAATTCATGGATTCCCGGATCTTCGTAAAATTGATTATTCTACTCAAAATGTTTTATCTGTTTTTTTAAATCATTACGTAATTCACGATACAAACCTGGTCTTTACAGATACTCTTTTTTTAGTATTTAAAGAGCAATTCGAAAGAGGGAATATGCTTCCACACATTATTATCACTCCAATTGATTACAACTATATGATTTTTAGGAAACAAATATTTGGAATCTATTCCACTTCATTAGTGGAAAATTCTCAAAAGGTGGACAGCCTAAATTATGAATTTGGAATATTAAATATTCAAACTCGTAATAGAATTGAAAAACTAACTAAAAAGCCAATAAGCAATTGATCTACCTTCTTTCTATTAGTAATGATACAACTTCCAGAGATATTATGGAATGGTGTTTTTTATATTCTATGAAGATTAAGCGAATAAACGAAACAAATATTACAAAGATGTTTCTTTATCTTTCGCCCAATTCAAAAACTACTGATTATGTAATAGATTTGACCACAGAATATAATGTGGATATTGATTTAGATCGAGTGATTTACAGAAGGGGTAGATTTAATTTTATCGATGCTACCACATTCCCAAATCTTAAAGTTGATTTTAGAACTTTAAATTCCGATATTGAAAATTTGTTCACACAATATAATTCAATTAATAAATATCCTGACATTTTTATAAGCAAAATTGATGCCCTTAAAGCGGCAAAGAACCTAAATATCAAATTTCCTTTAACATTAATTGCACACAGTTGGGAGCAAGTTACTTCCAAAATATCAGGGAAAATAATTACAAAGCATTTTAATGAAACTTCTACCAAGATCTTGTATAAAAAAACACTATTTCGTTGCTCAAAAGGGACAGTAATTGTAGATAAAAATAATGCACCTCGAAAATTTTCCCCGTCATTATTTCAAGAGTATATCGAAAAAAAATATGAAATCCGTTCATTCTATTTTAAGGGAAGTTTTAAAAGTATGGCAATTTTTAGTCAACAAAACGAAAAAACAAAAATAGATTTTAGGAATTATGATCATTCACGTCCTAACCGTTATGTGCCATATAATTTACCAAGAGAAATTGAAAATAAACTACATAAATTAATGCTTGCATTAAATTTAAATTGTGGCAGTATAGACCTAATAATATCTCCAGATGGAGATTACTATTTTTTAGAGGTTAATCCTGTTGGGCAATACCAATGGGTAAGCAAATATTGTAATTACTTTTTAGAACGCATGATTGTGCAAAATCTACGTTAAAAAATCAAAAATCTTAAATTAATTTATATGTTAAATCACGAAGATATAAAAAATGAATTCCGTCAAATTTTAAAGGAAAATCCGGAATCCTTTCCATTTATTGCGCAATTTTGGGATATCTATGTTGATGAAGAAAACCCAGAACAAGTAATGCTAGAATTTGGAAAATTTAATGCTCATCACATAAAATCAGTACGTTTCTACAAACCGTTCAGTAAGATTATTAATTTTGTTGAATTTAAGTAATTAATGGAAAAGGACAGTTATTTAAAGTTATTTGCAAATTGTATACCTGTTGTAGGTGCAAAGCGATCAGTTATTTGTGACTTACAGCGCACCGAGTATGTCCTTGTGCCTAATTCTCTTGTCAAGATGTTTAATAAAAGAAATATGTTAAACCTTGATACTTTTAGACGCAAACTAAATGTAGAAGATCTTGCTATATTTACAGATTATATAAAATTTCTTGAAGAACAAGAATTTGTATTTCAATGTACAATGGAGGAGGCTAAATTTTTTCCTATATTAAGTATGGAATGGGATTTTCCGAGCCAAGTAAGTAATTGCATTATAGAGATATCTGAAAATTCAAATCATGATTACTTTAGAATACTGAATACTGAATTAGATGAAGTGAGTTGTAGGTATGTTCAATTTAGGCACTATGGCGAAAGCACAATCTCCTTTTGGCAAGGTATTACGGATATCGTCAATATGAATGAAATCAAAGCTTTTGACATAATTATGAAAGACAACCCTAATTTTTTTTCACACGATATAATTGCGCAATGGGTTCATTCTAATAAAAAAATAAGATGTTTGACCTTAAACTCAAGCCCTGAAAACAAAGAAATACAAGAACCAGATTATGGCTTTAGCGCAGTAATAGCTGTGCAACAGAAGGTTGGCAACAATTCTCACTGTGGTGTCATACATCCTGCATATTTTTCTATCAATATCGAAACCTTCACCGAGTCCCATCACTACAACACCTGCCTCAACCGTAAAATAAGCATTGATGTAAATGGCGACATTAAAAACTGTCCCAGCATGGCCAAAAGCTATGGCAATATACGGGATACCAAATTGATAGATGTGGTAAATAACCCGGAGTTTCAAAAAGTGTGGCATATAAAGAAAGATGAGATTAATAAATGTAAAGATTGCGAATTCAGGCATATCTGCACTGATTGTCGTGCATATATTGAAAACCCTGAAGACCAGTATTCGGCCCCGTTAAAATGTGGTTACAACCCATACACCTGCGAGTGGGAGGAGTGGAGTACAAACCCATTGAAGCAACAGGCAATAGATTATTACGGGATGCGCGAGATTGTATAAATGGCGTAGAGGCTTGCTGATAACCCAAACAAAGACAGCATAATGTCTTCAAAAATCAGCTCTCAAGCAGAAAATATGCGATGAAAGTACTATCCTATAATCTTCATTCGCTAAATTTATTCTTGTTCGTTCAAATATTTTGACATAAATTTGCGTTAGAAATGAGCGGAAGGGAACTATTTAGTTCCCTTCTTCTTTTCTATAAAAACAAAACAATGATGACACCTCAAGAGCAAATTGCTGATTTTACCAACCAAAGTCTGGAGGGGACTGATTGTTTTTTAATTGATTTTAAAATAAAACCAACCAACAACTATAAAATATTTATTGACAGCGATACTGGCTTTACCCTGGAAAAGGCCATTGCTATCAACAGAAAAATCAGAAGAATGGCCGAAGAAGCCGGGCTTTACCCAGAAGGCGATTATTCCTTAGAAGTATCAAGTCCAGGTTTAGAAGCCCCTTTAAAATTATACAGACAATTTGTAAAAAATATCGGACGCAAACTTGAAATTACCTTAAATGACGAAAGTGCAGACGGCTTGGTAGGCACGCTCATAGAGGTAAAAGAAACGACCATCATTGTAGAAGAAACAAGTACAAAAAAAAACAAAAAAGAAATGAGTACACCCTTGCAAACTGAAATTGCCTTTGATGACATTAAAAGTGCCTTGGTGTGTATCGAATTTTAAAACTGAACAAAACATAATCAATTAATCATATTTCAATATCAACATTTCATAATTCAAAACTAATAACATGGCAAGTATCAATTTAATTGACTCGTTTGCAGAGTTTAAAGATGCCGAAGACATCGACCGCCCCACGCTCATCAAAGTCATAGAAGACGTATTTAAAACACTCATCCGAAAAAAATATTATTCTGACGAAAACTTTGATGTCATCGTCAATGACCAAACAGGTGACCTTGAAATTTTTCAACGACGTGAAGTTGTTGATGATGCGGATATTATGAACGATGATACGCAAATTGAACTGACTGAAGCCAAAAAGATGGATGACAGTTATGATGTGGGTGATGAAGTATACGAAGAAGTAAAAATGGAAACTTTTGGACGTAGAGCTATTTTGGCGGCCAAACAAACCCTTGCTTCACGTATCAGCGAATTGAAAAAAAATATTTTACTTGATAAATACAAAGAACGTGAAAATGAAATTATCACAGGCGAAGTGTATCAGGTGTGGAAAAAAGAAATCATGTTGCTTGACGATGAAGGGAATGAACTCATTTTGCCTAAATCGGAACAAATTCCTTCAGATTATTTCAAAAAAGGGGAAACCGTTCGCGCAGTTGTAAAAAAAGTTGAATTGCGTGGCAGTGGTGTTGTGATTATTTTATCACGTACTCATCCTAATTTTCTTGCCAAATTGCTTGAAATTGAGGTGCCTGAAATCATGGATGGATTAATCAGTATCAAGAAAATTGTACGTGAACCCGGCGAAAGAGCCAAAGTAGCCGTTGAAAGCTATGATGATCGTATAGATCCTGTAGGGGCTTGTGTGGGTATGAAAGGAAGTCGAATTCATGGAATTGTTCGTGAATTGAAAAATGAAAATATTGATATTATCAACTTTACACAAAATATTCAATTGTTGCTTCAACGCTCACTGACACCTGCCAAAATCAGTAGTATGAATATAGATGAAACCAACAAATATGCTGAAATTTTTATGAAAGCTGATCAGGTATCATTGGCTATTGGCAAAAGAGGTGTCAACATCAAACTGGCACAAGAGCTAACCGGATTTAATATCGATGTGTTTAGAGATGATTTAGAAGAAGGTGGCGAATTTGATATCGATTTGGATGAATTTACCGATGAGATTGATAGTTGGGTGATTGATGAATTGAAAAAAGTGGGTTGTGATACAGCACGCAGTGTACTCAATCTGACAGATGATGAACTTATCAGACGCGCAGATCTTGAAGTAGAAACCATTAAAGAAGTAAAAGAAATACTTCAAAGAGAATTTGATGTAGAAGAAAATGAAAAATAAAACACAAAAAACAGCCTATCTTTACCAATTAGAAAAATAGTAAGAATCGCAGCAGAAGAATCGAAAAACAAGAATAAATAAATAAAAAAAAGTTTGTGTTTTTTAAATATAAAATACAACAAAGCTAAAATAAACAATGTCAGAAAGTACAAATACAATACGTCTCATGAAAGCTGCCAAAGAATTCAACATTGGTAAAAATACCATCGTTGATTTTTTGACCAAAGCAGGATTTTCCGTCGATAATAAGCCCGATCCTGTGCTTTCAAATGATATGTATGATGCCTTGATTGCAGAATACGATGCAGAAAAAGCAGCAAAGAAAAAAAGTGAAAATGTAGTGCTTTCTAAATCGAATGCAGAAGAGCATAAACAAAAGGTTGAGAAGAAAGAAGAAGTCGTTTCATTAAAGAAAGAAGAAGCGATTAAAGTAAAGGAAGTTGGTAAAATAGACCTCGAACAACCCAAACCCGTAGCTAAAAAAGCCAAAGAGGTAAAAGTAGAGGAAGTGGTAGTGGAAGTAACTCCTCCAGTGGTTCCCGAACCTGCGGAAGTGGTGGAAATCGTAGAAGAAAAACCTAAGAAATCTAAAAAAGAAACCGTCACCGAAACCATCAAAATTGAAGCCCCCGAATTGGAAGGTCCCAAAATTATGGGTAAGATTGATATGGAGAAACCGGCAAAGGGTAAGAAAAAAACAACGGTTGAAGTTCCTAAGGTAGAAGAAGAAAAACCAGTCGCAAAAGCAGAAGAAGTGCCCGTAGCTTTAGTTACGACACCAGATTTGCCTCCGGTGGTGGAAAAAGAAGATGAAGTGGTTTTACATACTATCAAACGTGAAACCCTTTCAGGACCAAAAGTGATTGGTAGAATTGAACTGCCTAAAGAAACCCCTAAAGACAACAAACCAAAAGAACAAAAGAAGAAACGTAAACGCATACCTTTAGATAATAAAGGCCAATCGGGCTCAGGTACAGGTACCTCATCTACCAATACTACCCAAGGTCAAGGCACAGGCACTGGCACAGGTCAACGTCCAAACTTTACCCCAAGAACAGGAGAGCAAAGAGGCAATTTCAGAAGAGATAATACCCGACCAGGTACTGGTGGAGCTTATAAACGCCCTGATGACAAACCTATCGATCAAAACGAAATACAAGATAAAATCAAAGAAACTTTAGCAAAACTGGGTACTACTACCAGAGGCAAAAGTTTGAAAGCTAAATACCGTAGAAACAAAAGAGAGGAAATGGCTGAAAAAAGAGCCATTAAAGAAGGAGAAGATGTAGATAGCAAGTTGCAATTGACCGAATTTATCTCAGTAAGTGAATTGGCCAATTTGATGGACGTTAATTTTACCGATGTCATCAGCAAATGTATGAGCTTAGGCATCATGGTGTCTATCAACCAACGTTTGGATGCCGAAGTAATTGAATTAGTGGCGAGTGAATTTGGTTTTGAGGTAGAATTTATCAACCTCGAACAAGAAGCAGAACAAGAAGCAGAAATTATAGATGCTCCTGAAGATATGGAGCCACGTGCACCAATTGTAACCATCATGGGTCACGTTGATCATGGTAAAACTTCATTGCTTGATTATATCAGACGAGCAAATGTAGTAGCTGGTGAAGCAGGTGGTATTACCCAACACATCGGTGCTTATGAAGTAACCCTTGAAAATGGCAAAGAAATTACATTTTTAGATACCCCTGGTCACGAAGCCTTTACTGCGATGCGTGCCAGAGGTGCAAAAGTAACAGATATTGCAGTTATTGTGGTGTCGGCTGATGATTCAGTGATGCCACAAACCAAAGAAGCAATCAGTCATGCCCAGGCAGCGGGTGTACCAATGATTTTTGCCATCAATAAAATTGATAAAGACGGTGCTAACCCAGATAGAATTCGGGAACAACTTTCTGCCATGAACATTTTGGTGGAAGAATGGGGTGGTAAATATCAATCACAGGATATCTCTGCAAAATCAGGTTTGAATGTAGATTTGCTCCTTGAAAAAATATTATTAGAAGCCGAAATTTTAGACCTTAAAGCCAATCCAAACCGATTTGCCAATGGTTCAGTAGTAGAGGCCTCCTTAGATAAAGGACGAGGATTTGTATCCACTATCCTGGTACAAAGCGGAACCTTGAAAATAGGTGATATGATTGTTGCAGGTTCTATATTCGGACGTGTCAAAGCAATGACCGACGAACGTGGAAAAAAGAAAACCAAAGCAGGTCCTTCCACACCTGTACAAATATTAGGCTTGAATGGTGCACCTCAAAGTGGTGAGAAATTTAAAGTCTATGACGACGAAGTAGAAGCCAAAGAAATCGCCAACCATCGTGCACAGATATTACGTGAACAAGGCATGCGTACTAAAAAACACATCACCCTTGATGAAATCGGTAGACGTTTGGCATTGGGTAATTTCAAACAATTAAATGTCATTATCAAAGGTGACGTGGATGGTTCTGTAGAGGCATTGAGCGATTCGTTGCAACGTCTTTCTACTGCAGAAATCGCCGTTTCGGTGGTTCACAAAGCAGTTGGTCAAATCACAGAATCAGATGTTTTATTAGCCACTGCTTCTGATGCGATCATCCTTGGGTTTCAGGTTCGACCTTCTTCACAAGCAGCTAAATTAGCTGAAAATGAAAATATAGAGATTCGATATTACTCAATCATTTACGATGCTATTGATGAAATCAGAAGCGCTATGGAAGGATTGCTTGAGCCAAAAATTGAAAAGAAAGCGGTATGCAATATTGAAGTACGTGAAGTGTTTAAAATTACAGGTGTTGGTACTATTGCGGGTTGCTATGTAATGGATGGAAAAATAAAACGCGATACCAAAATCAATCTCGTACGAGAAGGTATCGTAATCTATACCGGCGAATTAGCATCCCTAAAACGTTACAAAGACGATGTAAAAGAAGTGCTTTCCGGTACTGAATGCGGATTAGGTATCAAAAACTACAATGACCTGAAAGAAGGTGATATCATAGAAGGTTATGAAGAAATAGAAGTAAAACGTACTTTATAATCGGATTATTTTTGCCTGATTTTTAAGAGCTTGCTTCATGGGTTTGCAATACAAAGACGAATAAGCATTTTTAAACGGATATGGTTTTTATTGTTTCATAAAACTATCTTTGTCTTCTATGTCATTTCGATTACAACAACTCAATGTTTCCTATGTTCATACCAATGTTTCTGATATATGGCATCAGTCAGTGACTTTTCTTTCAAATCAATATTATCATATTCGTGCAAGGTCGGGGCAAGGCAAAACTACTTTTATACATACCTTATATGGTATTCAGAAAAACTTTACAGGGCAATTGTATTTTCAGGATAAACCTACCCTTCATTTAACACATGATGAATGGTGTGAACTCAGAAGTAAAAAAATAAGTGTGGTGTTTCAGGATTTGAAATTGTTTACTGACAAAACAGCCCTCCAAAATCTACTGATCAAAAATGAATTGACAAACTATTACCCACTTGAAATGATACATTCATTTGCTGAAAAATTAAAAATTACGCATGTATTAAACAGAAATGTACAAACCCTATCTTTTGGCGAGCGACAAAGGGTTGCCATCATCAGGGCTTTATTACAACCCTTTGATTGTTTATTGCTCGATGAGCCATTTAGCCATCTTGACAATCAAAATATCACCCTGGCCGCTGCACTTATACTGGAAGAAGTCCAAAAAAGAAAAGCAACCATAATCTGTTGCGATTTAGAACAAGATACCCATTTTCCTTACCATAAGCACCTAAATTTGTAATTATGAAGATGCTGAATGAAATAATTGCGGTACAACAACGTAAATCAAATATACTCACTTATGTGGCTTTGTTTATTGGTATTGCCTTGTTGTTGATTTCTGCGCAACTTTATATTGATACTTATCATATCATGAATAATAAACAAATTAAAAATGATAAGTATGACTATCTGGTGATGAACAAAAATATCACCAATGCTATGATGGGAAATAATGCAAGTGCTTACTTCACTGCGGCAGAAATAGAGGCATTGAAAAATCAACCTGTCGTAAAAAAGATAGGCCTCATTGAAAGTAATCATTTTCCTATTGAGGCGAGCAATTTTGGTGAATTGGCTTTTTCAACACAACTATTTTTTGAATCGATCCCAGCCGAATACTTAGATGTCAATACCGATCAATTTAACTGGCAATTAGGTAGCCAAACCATCCCTGTAATACTTTCACAGGATTTTTTAAATTTATATAATTTTGGATTTGCCCTCAGTCAAGGCTTGCCACAAATGAGTGAAGAAACGGTCAAAGCACTTTCTTTTAATATTGAAATTGGTCAAACAGAAAACTACACCGCTGAGGTGGTTGGTTTTTCGCAACGTTATTCAAGTGTCATTGTACCTCAATCGTTTATGCAATATGCCAATGCAAAATTTGGGATGGTCACCACCAAAGATTATTCTCGCCTGGTCATTCAAACAGAGGAGGCTGACAATCCTCAATTGGTTAAATATATCAGAGACCATAATTATAGTACACAAAACGAAAAAATAAAATGGAGCAAAATAAAAACAGTGGTGGGTATTGTATTTGCAAGTAGCAGTTTTATCGGTATTTTTATATTAGCGCTTTGTATACTTTTACTCATCATGTATTTAAACCTGATGATTACAAAGGCCGCTGCAAAACTGCAATTGCTTTCTTTGCTGGGATATAAAACCAGCATTTTACAACAACAGTTTACTTCGCATTTATTTAAAAGCTTTTTATTCATTGTCATCCTAGCTTTTTTGGTGACTGCAGTATTTAATGTTGCATTGGCTCATATACTGGCTAAATATCAGCTGGTGGTTTCGCCATGGCCATCATGGCAAATATTATTGCTTACAATAATGCTACCCCTTAGTATCTTTTATTTATTTAGGGTTAAAGCGAAAAAAATCATACAACAATATCTTGCCTGAACATACTAAAGATATAACCCTTCAGGAAGTACAAAAAATTGTACAAAACACCTCAGCATGGAAGGTGGTGAATGCATTATTAGAGAAAGGATTGATTAGTGTATACGAAAACCTGAACGAAAATTATAAACCCAAAAAAGAAAATTATCTCTACTTCAATGAGAAGTATGAAGAGGAACAATCATTGAAGGAATTACTTGACAAATTTGAAACCAAACTCCATTACCAAAACCTCATCTTAACTTTTTTGCATCTGCAACAAACCACTAAAATGGTGTCGCAGCATGAGCTGTTGAGGAAATCAGCAGCTACAACTGCTCAATTAAAATACCTCATAGATAAAGAAATCTTTAAAGTGAAAAAACTGGAAGTAGATCGAGTTCAATTTGAAACTGTAGAAGAAATACAAGAAAATATACTCAATGATTTGCAACTTGAAGCTTATGAAAAGATTAAACTTTCATTTTCGCAACAAAAGCCTGTCTTGTTACAAGGTATAACAGGGAGTGGTAAAACCCATATCTATTTTCAGCTCATTGCTGATTGCATAACCATGGGTAAGCAAGCTTTGTATTTACTGCCTGAAATAGCCCTGACCACCCAGATTATCAAAAAACTCAGAGCTACTTTTGGCAATACCATCGGCATCTATCACTCACGATTTAGTAATCAGGAACGTGTAGAACTTTGGCGTAAAGTGCAAACCAAACAATTTAATGTGGTGATTGGTTCACGCTCCGCATTGCTACTCCCTTTCAATCAATTAGGGCTCATTATTGTAGACGAAGAACACGATACTTCATACAAACAGCACGAACCTGCACCACGCTACCATGCTCGGGATGCAGCCATCTATCTAGCATTGCAGCTCAAAGCAAATATATTATTAGGGACAGCTACACCCTCTATGGAAAGCTATTATAATTGCAAACAAGGAAAATACGATTTAGTTAGTTTGACAGCTCGATATGGGAATGCTGTGCTTCCACAAACCAAAATTATTGATATTAAACAGGAGATGGTGGCCAAAACTTACTTAAATGGTATTTTTTCACAAACCTTAATTGATGCCATTCAACAAAGTATCATCCATCACAAACAAGTGATTTTGTTTCAAAATAGAAGAGGATATGCACCCTTTGTACAATGTGAATTATGTGGATGGGTACCTCAATGCAAAAATTGCGATGTGTCTTTAACCTATCATAAATCTACCGACCAATTACATTGTCATTATTGCAATACTAAATCACCCCTGATACAAATTTGCATGGCCTGTGGTAGCAATCAAATAAAAGCCAAAAGTTTTGGTACTGAAAAAATTGAAGAAGAGATCAAAAAAATATTTCCCCATGCACGTGTGCAACGTTTTGATTGGGACAGTTTGAAAATAAAAAACAAATACATCGAAACCATTCGACAATTTGAAAAACAAGAAATCGATATTCTGGTAGGTACCCAAATGGTGGTAAAAGGTCTCGACTTCGAGCATGTTAATTTAGTGGGGGTTTTGAGTGCCGATAAACTATTGTCTTACCCCGATTTCAGGGTCAATGAACGGGCATTTCAAATGCTTGAACAAGTATCAGGCAGGGCAGGTCGAAAAGATGATCAGGGACAAGTACTCATACAACTTTTTAATACCCAGCATCCCCTGTTGCACTATATTAAAAATCACGATTTTGAAGGCTTTTATCAAAAAGAGATTGATATCAGAAAAGAGTTTTTATATCCACCCATCGTACGTTTAATCCGAATCGTTTTAAAACACAAGCAGGCTGACATTGTAAAAAAAGCCGCCGAGAAATTATTTGATGATTTGAAAGACTTACCAAAGACTGTTTTTTTTGGTCCTGCAGAACCAGCTGTCAATAGAATTAAAAATTATTATATTCAAGAAATATTGCTGAAGACAAACAGAGACAGTGCTCATTTATCGCAAATTAAAAAAATCGTTCGGGAAAAAATAAATTACTTAACGGCCTCAAATCAATTAACGACGGTGTTTGTATATGTAGATGTTGACCCCTAATCTTGATTGATAAAAAGCTTTAAAGCCGTGTGTCGTAGAGCATTGAAATGAGTGTGCATCAACTTCTTATGGCTTCAACAGGATTGAGTTTTGCTGCTTTTTTTGCAGGTAAATACCCAGCAATCACCCCGACAATTAAACTGATTCCCACACCCAATACAAAATTATACAAGGATAAAAATACCGGAAAATCTAATAAGGCACTTAAAATAAAAGAAAGCAAAAAGACCAGTACTATGCCAATGAATCCGCCTATTAAACATAGAAAAATGGATTCAAGTAAAAAGTCGAAGAGTATTTGATAGGAGGTAGCCCCTAATGCTTTTTTTAAACCAATTTGATTTGTGCGTTCTTTAACTGAAACATACATAATATTGGCTATGCCAAAACACCCTACGATAAGGGAGAAGAAACCGATAATCCAACCGCTTATTTTAATTTTACTAAACAATTCATTGACTTTATTTTGAATAGCATCGAGTTTATTGATTGAAAAATTATCAGGCTCCCTGGGTTTTAATTTTCGAATTGCCCGAAGGGTAGAAATAAGTTCATAATATAAATCTTCAACTGCGATGTCTTTTTTAGCTTCTACCATCAACATAGGGTCTACAAAGCCATTGCCTATCTGACCATCAATATCGCGGATACTTGCCAAATAAACATAGGGGAGTATTACAGCCCCATCAAAATCAAAACCCATGTTTGAACGCCCTTGTTTTTTTAACACCCCAATAATGGTGCAATGGTTGCCATACAAGATCAATGATTGACCAATGGGGTTGGTCTTTTGTAAAAACAATTCATCGGCAACGGTACTCCCTATCACCACCGTATTCATATTTGGGTTTTGCAATTCGGACGCTGTAAAATACCGCCCTTGTTCAATATCAAAATGTTGAAATTTTTCAAAATCATTCGAAACAGCAAAAAGACCTACCTGGCTCATTTGGTTTTGAAAACTTACTTTACTGGGTTCAGTATATGAAATACATACATGTGATGCTGTGGAGACATATTTTTTAAGGGCCGCCACTTCATGGTAGGTACTTACTGGGCGTGATTTATATTTCCACCAGGGGTATTCCCCTTTATCTTCTGGTATCCATGGGTATTTGCCTACATAAAGCGTTTTACTCCCTAAGGTCTGCATGCTTTGTTGAATGTTTTGCTGCAAACTATCAAACACCGTCAATACAGAAATGATGCAAAAGATACCAATAGTCACTCCAAGCAATGAAAGAAAAGTTCGCAATTTGTTGTTGCGCAATTCATTGATCACCATCGATATAGATTCTGAAAAAAAGTACATGCTTGCATGCAAAGCTAATCGTGATTAGTGAATCAACCATCGATTTTTTTAAAAGAACCTTTCAAAATACCTTCCTGGGGGTATTGATTCCTTATTACTTCCTATTACTTTCGTTGAGCAATTTAATTTATAAATAAAAAAAACAAAATTCGTTATGAAAAAATCTATCATGCTCTGTTTAAGTTCCCTTTTTTTAAGTGCAGCTACTTTGTTAGCACAGCCAATCATTAATAATCTTACGGGTGCTCCATTAGGTACCAAAACAATGGGTTACGATATACCCGGCGCTATTACACCAGGTACTGCCGGTGCAGCACAAGTATGGGATTATTCAACGATTCCTTATAATGCTTCGACCTATTATTTTAAAAGTGTCGACTATGCAGGTTTAACACAAGCCATGAAAGATTCATTTCCTACTGGCAATGTTGCCAACGAATTTTATATGGGTGCAAATTTAGTGGCCACCCAGGTTTTTAAACTGGATGCAGCTGCATTTGTTTACTTAGGATTGAATACTACTGTATTTGCTGTTCCTGATACACAGTTGGTATTTCCATTTAATTATCAGGAAACCCATGCTGGATTTACCTATGATGCCTATGGAACATTGAAAACACCTTTTGGCACTTTCAACGATGTAGTACGTTTGCGTGAGACTGTTGCAAATAATTACAAATATGATTATTGGCAGTTTGGTCCTAATTATAAGTTACTTTTAGAATATAAAGTAGATACTGCTACCCAAGTAGTATCTGGACAGGCTTTTTATAATACGGAAGCGGTTACTGCAGTCAATGAAATTTCTAAAGCGAATGATGCATTTGCAGTATTCCCGAATCCAGCCAAAGATCAATTGTATTTTACAAGCTTATGGGATGGTATTGCTACCCTTGAGGTGTCAGATTTATTAGGTCGAGTACTAAGCAAAAAACAAATAAATATTCAAAAAAATAATCAGGTAAGTATCGATGTGGCAGGATTACAACAAGGTGTTTATACCATGAATGTCTTCGAAAATGGAACTAAACATAGTCGCACCTTTTTGATACAATAATTATAAGCGTCTTTTTATTTACATTGATTGGTGCAAATATTTATAGTTGCTCTTCTTCTTTGCAAAGGTTCAGTCAATAACTGTAGGATCAAAGTATCATGTGCCGAAAATGTTATGATAGTTTTTATTCACTCCATTCAAGATAAATTAAAACACCTGATGCGAGTGTCATGATGATAAGGGCTAAAAACCCCAATATGTTTGATAATTTGCTGTTTACATTGTCGCCCATAATTTTTTTATTATTGGCAATATGCAATATAATGGCAATCAATACAGGTGCTGTGATACCATAAAGCACTGCAGTGTAAATGAGTGCTTTGATGGGTGAGATCCCCACATAATTTAAGGTTAGTCCCAATATGAACGAAATGCCTATGATGATATAAAACCCTTTGGCTTCGTGAAATTTTTTGTCAAGTCCTTGTTCCCAACCAAAGGTTTCGGTAAAAATATAGGAAAGAGAACCACTCAATACTGGAATGGCAATTAAGCCAGTGCCAATGACACCGATGGCAAAAAGCAAATAGGCCATGTCACCAGCTAATGGCTTCAACGCCATGGCAGCTTGCTCTACCGTATCGATTTGATGTACACCTCCTTGAAACAATACAGTGCCTGTAGTGAGTATGATAAAGTACATCACTAAGCCTGAAAAAGTCATTCCAAAATCGACATCCTGTTGCATTTCATGAATGATTTTTTTATTTACTACCAATTGTTTCTTTTTATTTTTCATCTCCTCCACTTCTACAGAAGCTTGCCAAAAAAATAAATATGGCGAGATGGTGGTACCTAAAATGCCTACTAATATGGCTATAAACTCTTTATTAAAATGAATTTGTGGTATGAATGTGGCTTTGAGTATTTCTTTAAAATCTTGTTTGTACAAAAAAGGAACTATAAAATATACAAGCAATACAATACACAAATATTTGAGTACAGAGGCGATTTTTACATAGGGTAAATAAATAATTAACCCTAATAATAGCAGGGTAAAAAATATGCTGAAATAAGTAGCATCAATTGCCGGAAATAATAAATTGCCTACAGCACCCATCCCTGCAATGTCGGCACCAATATTCATAACGATAGCAGGAAAGCTAAACAGCAGCATTAGATAAAGTACAGGTCTGGGATAATGTTTTTTGATGGTACCTGTCAACCCTTGTGAGGTGATGAGTCCGATACGAGCACACATTTGTTGTATAGCAGCCATCAAAGGAAATGCAAGCAATGAAGTCCACAGGGTAGATAAACCAAAAGCGGCACCTGCCTGGGAGTAGGTAGCAATGCCTGAGGGGTCGTCATCACTAGCACCTGTTACAAGTCCTGGTCCAAGAACCTTCCAAAAGCGTAACAGTTTTGAAGTTTTTTGTTTGTTTGTTTTCATCATTACATCTCATTTATTTACTTTGTGTAAAGTCATCAACATATATACCTTATATAATGAACTTGCAAAGTGCAACTCCTCAATGTGTAGGTAAATTTTCCTCATGGTACAGTATTGTAAAGGTATCGATAAATTGCTTCAATCAGTTTGTTTAAATGATTGAAAAACCAATAAAACAATATTAGCACAATTCATTTTATCGTTCATTGATGGCAAAATGACTTTTGGCATTTTGTAAATTGCGATTAGCTTTGCAGATGTATGCAAAGTTCAGGCGGTATCAACACATTAAAGGTTTTATTGCAAAAAGAATTTTCTTTGTTTATTGCCACTCGTTTTATTCTTATTTTCTCTTTGTTTTTGCAAAATACAGTTGTCAGTTATAAATTGTATAGCCTTACAAAAAATCCATTATCCTTAGGTCTTGTCGGCTTGTTTGAAGTGATTCCAGCTTTTGCTTGTGCTTTTTTTGCAGGTTATGTAGTTGATAGAAAAGAAAAAAGAAGCGTTTACTTGTTATGTATATTGGGTTATATACTGAATGCTATATTGTTTTTATATATCACATCTACATCATTTACTCATCAGTATTCAGTATCAGCCATGGAACGTTTTATTTATATGGGTATGTTTATCAGTGGCTTTATTCGAGCTTTTTTAGCACCTTCTTCTTTTTCCCTCCTCCCTTTGTTGGTTAAAAAAGAAGATATTCCCTTTGCCATCACATGGAGTAGTACTTCATGGATGCTGGGTTCTGTGTTAGGTCCTTTGGTAGGTGGTATATTGCTGGCCCATTATGGCATTTCTATTTCCATTGCTTTTGCTTTGGTGTTATTATGCGTGTCCTCATTTTTTATTTTGGCAATTAAACGTAAGCCGATACAATATTCAAAAGATATTGGCATCATCAAGGGATTAGCGCAAGGGTTTAGATTTGTGTTTCGGAATCAATTAATTTTAGCTGTTCTTAGCCTCGATTTGTTTGCGGTGCTTTTTGGCGGTGCAGAAGCCTTATTGCCTGTAGTGTCAACTGACATATTACAGGTAGGTGAAGTGGGGTATGGCTGGCTGAGAAGTGCGCATGGTATTGGAGCTATTTTCTTATTGTTGGTGCTTACTTATATCCCTCTTAAAAATCATGTGGGTAAAAAATTATTTTTATGTGTAGGTCTTTTTGGATTGTGCATATTGTTTTTTGGGTTGTCAACATCCTTTATCTTATCGTTTTTCTTATTGTTTTTTGCAGGTTTATTTGATGGCGTAAGTGTTGTGATCCGACACTCGATATTGCAAATGAAAACACCCGAACATTTAAAAGGCAGAGTATCTTCTATCAATATGATGTTTATTAGTTCGAGCAATGAACTTGGCGCTTTTGAGAGTGGATTTACTGCCAGGTATTTAGGTACTGTGCCTGCAATCGTACTAGGAGGATTTATGACGATTGCGGTAGTGATTAGTACTTATTTTTTAGCACCTCAGTTAAAAAATTTAAATGCAATGGAAGACGAGCCTGTCAATGATGCTTAGTGCACTTCTGTGACAGGAATCGTTAGGCTTATGTCTCCTTCTTCACCTATGGTATAAGGTAAGCCTCCTTTTACGTTAGCTGCTATCAACGGATCCCACCCTTCGGCGTATAAGTAGTAGTCTCCTTTTTTAAGACCTTTAAATATGGTGTAGCTGTTATTGTTACTGTCTTTAGTCAATGGTTGATTTAAATCGTAAGTATTGTCAGCAGGGGCTTCTGAGCTATTAAATTTGATATAAACAATACCACTGTCAATAGGTGCAGTATGATGAAATGCGGTGATTTTAAGATTCGCATTTCCACCCAAACCAGCACTTGGTTTTTTTTTGCAACTAATCATTGTCAAGGCGAATACGTACAAAAAAGTATAAAGGATTGTTTTCATAAAGTAAAAATAAGTATAATTATTAAATATTGAGGAAAGCAGTTAAATTTATTATCTTCATTTTCCATAATAAGAGTACAACTAAAGGTTAAAAAAAATGATTGTTATTTGCAACAATTTGGCTGTATATAGTGGTTTTGAATCGCTATTTTTGTGGATTACCTCCCGATAGGTAATCGCTTTGAATGTTTTATAATTGTATTTGAAAAAGTTTTTTAAAATAGTAGGTTATACCATCCTATCCATCCTCTTATTGGTGGTGATTGCGCTTTGGATGCTAACGATGGAAAAATACCAGAATATATTGATTAAAAAAGTGTCAGCTTATTTAACAGAAAAACTTCAAACAAAAGTAGAAGTTGCCCATGTGAAGTTTTCTTTTTTTAATCATTTCAATATCGATGGTGTTTATATTGAAGATAATCAACATGACACCCTTGCATATATTGGCACCCTTCAATTAAAATCAACCGATTTGTTAAGTGCCTATTGGAACGATCAAACACCGATAATCAAACATTTAGCTATTGAAAATGCCTTTGTTTATATGAATAGAGGCAAAGACAGTGCAACCTGGAATTATGATTTTTTAGCTGCCGCATTTGGCAGTAACAATATTGATACCATCAAACCTATAGAGCAAGCACCTAAGGAATCGACTTCGACCAAAGCAATGATTGATTTGAAAAAATTGACTTGCAAAAATGTAAAGTTTTATATGAACGATGCTTGGGTAGGAAGAGATATGCAGTTTAACGTAGGGAGTTTAAACCTTGACGTTGATCAGTTTGACCTGGCTAAAAAAATAACCCTTATCAAAAATTTGAGTATTGATGGGGCACAAATATTGGTGAAAGAATATGAAGGTGGTGAACCAGAAGATTTAACACCTGACGATACTAGCTCATGGGGTACCCCTTTCAATACGGGGAATGTAGCAGTAAAGTTACAATCATTGACTTTGACAAATAGCAACTTTTCCTATCAAAATGGGGTGATCACATCAACACCAAACGAATTTGATCCTGCCAATATGCAATACAAAAACATCAATATTGCATTAAACAATACCTATGTGGTAGCTGATACGATATTTACAGACATCAATCAATTTGAAGTAGAAGAACGCTGTGGTATGAAAATAAAATCCTTGACTGCTCATGTCAAATTTTCTCAGATACAAGCTCAGCTATCAAATTTAAAATTGGTTACGAATCATTCAGTGGTAGAAGACCATTTTGAAATGCAGTACAAAAATTTTCACGACTTTAATCATTATATCGAAAGGGTGAACATGATAGCGCATCTCAAAAATTCAAACGTTTCTTCGATTGACATTGCCTATTTTGCCAATACCCTAAATCAATATCCCATTGCAGTGAATATCAGTGGTGATGCTCATGGTACCGTCAACAATTTGGTGATGGAGCAAATGTCATTGCAAACAAGAAATACTTCTTTTCTTGGAAACGTAATTATACAGGGATTGCCAGATATCAATCAAACCTTTTTCAAAGCAGATATCACACGTTTTGTGAGTTCGGGAAGCGATTTAAATGCACTGATACCCCAAACAAAAGTAGATGGTATCGCATGGAATGAGCTTAAAAAAATCGAATACAATGGAAGCTTTAATGGTATGTTTGATAATTTCAAAACCCAGGGCAATTTGTTGACTTCATTGGGCAATGCTACCATGGATTTAGCCTTAGACTTAAAACCCAAAAATCCAACTTATGCAGGCACTATCAAAACAAGCGATTTTAATATAGGTAAACTGATACAACAAACCACCATTGGACATGTTAGTATGAATGGTAACATCAAAGGAAGTGGCTTTGATTTAAATTCATTGAATACAAAATTGGATGCAAGTATTTCAAAAATAGAAATTGATCAAAAAACCTATCAAAACTTAACCGTCAATGGTATTATTTCTAATAAAAAATTTGATGGCATTTTTGTTTCACAAGACCCAAATATGGCTTTCAACTTTAATGGAATCCTCGATATTTCAGGAAAGGAACCTTCACTTAATTTGAATTCGAGAATCATTCGATTTGATTTACAAAAGCTTGGACTTACTAAAGAGAGTACAGTGATTTCATGCCTTGCTTCGCTGAATTTTAGGGGCAATAATATTGATAATTTTCTGGGTGAAGCTTCCCTCAAAAATATTATACTGCATACCAAAGACAATACACTCCTGGTAGACAGCATCAACCTTCAATCAACTTACTTGAATAGTGAAAAACTGATTCAATTAAAAAGTTCCATCGCAGATGCAGAGATTAAAGGCAAATTTAATATTTCTGAGTTGTCAAGTGCATTTCAACTTTATCTCTGTCATTATTTGCCCCATTATATTAAAATGCCCAATAAGATTATCAATGAGCAATTTACCTATTCATTCAATGTGAAGGATGCTGATCGCGTACTAAATATTTTTTTACCAGCACTCAAAGAAATTAATGGAACCAATATAACAGGGACCCTCAATACCTATGAAAAGAAATTTTCGATGGATGCCTATTTACCCAACATTGCATACGATAATATTAAATTTAAAGAAGTGTATGTAGTTAGTGCTGGCGACTTTTCAAGCTTCGATATGAATGTGCTGAGTAAAGATTTGATGTATAACAATGAAACCATCATACCATCTTTTCAAATCAATACAACGATGGCACAAGATACAGCCTCCTTAGAAATTAATACGCAAAGTATCAATGACTTGCTGGGGAATGCTTCCGTTAAATTGAAAGGCACTGCTTTCAACAATAAACTATATGTCAATTTATTGCCTTCTAATATCAGTTTAAAAGATGATATATGGCAACTCTATAGTAAGCATGAAATGATTTTTGGCGAAGATGTAATTGTAGATGATTTGATCATAGAAAGTGGGGCGCAAAAAATAACCGTCAACACCGAAATGAACAGAACCAATGACCTGATTACCGATATCGAAAATATTGATTTGGAAAGCATTTCATTATATGCTGGATTAACATCGCCACAATATTTTGGTAGGATAAGTGGTAAAGTGAAAGTGAGCGATTTTCTCAACAAGCCAGATATTCATGCAAAAATATTTTCAACCAACGAAGTCAGCATAGATAAAGACACCATGGGTTTTGTAACCTTAGATGCAAGTTATGACTTGAAAAATAATATTATTTCCATTGACAAAAATACCTCTATCAACAAAAACAATGACCTCACTTTTGTGAGTGGCGTTATTGATTTAAAGGATAGTACAGTGAATCTGAAAGCATCGATGAATAATACAGAAATATCAGTCATCAATCAGTTTGTAGATGATTATATTCAACATTTAAATGGCAAAATTACAGGAAATATCTTGGTGAAAGGTTCTTTGATGGATCCCAACATTTCAGGAAGTGTAAAGCTTCGGAATGCAGGACTTAAAGTAATTATGTTGGGCACTACAATGAAAATCAAAGAAGCCAATTTTAGGTTCAACAATGAGAAAATTGAGATGGATGATGTGGTGATATATGATGAACGAGGAGATGCTTATTCAGGTGTGGTAAAAGGCCTCATTACACACAAAAACTTTTCCCATTTTTTCTTAAACTTACAACTGAAATCAGACGATTTGCTTTGCTTAAACACAAACGAGTGGGACAGCGATTTATTTTATGGATATGTACATGCAAAAGTCTCTATGATAATACGTGGCGAACTCAATGATTTGGTAATGGATATAGATGCCAAACCATTAATCGGTTCTTCGTTTTATTTGCCTTTGGGTGGGGCAGGAGATGCTTCAAAATTTGAGTATGTAAAATTTTTAGAAATTGGTCGTAAGCAAGTAGAAGATGAAATTGTAGTGAACAATTACCTGAAATTGACCATGAATATTGAAGCAACACCTAATATTGAAACCATCATCGTGATGGATAAAAATACGGGGGAAGAAATCATTGCAAAAGGAAATGGCGATATCAAATTAGTGGTTGATCTTGGCAATACACTTGAAATGTATGGAAATTATGTGATTACTGAAGGGAAGTATTTGTTTAAGTTTAGAGGTGTTGTAAACCGTGAATTTAAAATAGAAGAAGGAAGTAGAATCAGTTGGACAGGCGATGCCTTGGCTGCCAATATGAATGTAAATGCCATTTATGAATTAAGTAAGCCACTTGCCTTGTATCCATTGGTGAGTAGTGTTGAACTTGATGATGCCGATAAGTCTGAAGCCCAGCGTACCTATCGTACATTAGTGCCCTTGTATTTAAGTGGTTCACTTTCACAACCTACTATTAAATTTGATATTCAACAGCCTGAGAATAAATCGATAGGCAGTGCCGGTTACACCAAGCTACAACAAATCAGAAATGATGAAAAGGAATTGTTTAATCAAGCCGGTGTACTATTATTGCTGGGTGATTTTAAGGCGTCGCAAGGTCTTTCAAGCACTACATATAGTCAGGGAGCCGTATCAACCGTTTCTGATTTGGTAGGTACAGCGGTATCTTCAGAGATTACCAACCAGTTTCAAAATCTTACGGGGTTAAAAAATATTTCTTTAAATTTAGGTTATCAAAGTTTATCAAGTCAAGCCAATATTGCCAATGCCAATAGAAACCAGTTTTCTTTTAATGTATCTGCCAATCTTCTGAAAGAACGTGTAATTGTAGATTTTGGCAATAGCGTGGATGTAGGAAAAGATGCCACTGGCAATACCACTAGTAATTTTAATGGTGATTTTAAAGCACAATTTCTCATTACCAATGATGGTCGTTTTAGGGCTAATGCTTATCGTACCAACAATGTAGATATAGGAGGCTCACCATACACAAGAGGTGGGGTGGGGCTTTCATACAAAAAAGTGTTTAATAGTTTTGCAGACCTTTTCAGTGCTAAAAAGAAAGTAAAAAAGGTCCCCATTATGGATAGTCTAAATAATATTTCAAAAAATTAATCGTTTCATGAATCAGAGCACTACAAAAATAATTACAGGATGCATTTTAATTTTTCATGCGGCCATTACTTTACATCTGTTTTATTTGATGTTTTCTGATTACAATGGATGGACACTACAACACCTGGGGCCATTTGCCAAATTAGTATTTACGTTGTGTTGGTTAGGCGTTTTTTTTAAAAAAAGAATTTTTGGGTTATTGTATTTTTCGTTGATCGTCCTGGAGTTGATGATGAAATTATTTTTTGGTAAGTATATCTTTGGTGAAGTGTTTGGCGAAGTGTTTTTTCCTGCCGATATTCTTTTTGTATTTGTAATCTTAATTTTATACAAACAATTATTTGGTGAAAGATCAACTGGGCAGAACACTACAACTTAATACAATTCCCCAAAGAATTATTTCTATAGTGCCCTCTCAAACTGAGTTGCTCTATGAATTAGGTTTGGACGAAACGGTGGTGGGAATTACAAAATTTTGCATACATCCAACTGCTTGGTTTCGGCAAAAGAAAAGAGTGGGAGGTACTAAAAATATAAACCTCGAAATAGTTCGTACTCTTCGGCCAGATATTATTTTTGCCAATAAAGAAGAAAATACCCAATCAGATATTGAACAATTAACAGGCATTTGTCCGGTATGGGTCAGTGATATACAGACTTTTGAAGATGCAATGAGCATGATAGAAGCTGTTGGTACGATTGTCGGTAAACAAACCCTTGCATGTAGCATGACTATGAAGTTAAAGTCATTGCAGTATACAAGCTTACAAAAATACCCTCATTCAATCAGCACCTTATATCTCATTTGGAAAAATCCCTATATGGCTGCTGGTATAGATACCTTCATCAACGATATGATGCGTATGGCTGGTTTTAGCAATGTGATACAACAACAACGTTACCCAATCCTTGAAATGGAGACATTAAAACAATTACAACCCAGTTTGGTTTTTTTATCAAGTGAGCCATACCCATTTAAGCAAAAAGACATAGATGCATTGCAACAAATTTTCCCACATGCTCAATTGATTTTAGTAGATGGCGAATTATTTAGTTGGTATGGCAGTAGGTTGTTAAAATCATTTGACTATTTTAGTGCTTTACATGAACAGATACACTAAATATATAACAATCATTTTTTCATTAACCCTATATTTCTGTTTATGGAAATGGATGAATCCTTTGTTGGGTTATAATCTTGACAGCGATTGTGTGGCATACCTCACCATTGCGGAACGTGTGGCACATGGCGATTATTTTAAAAGTATTAATGGGCTTTGGAGTCCACTCAATAGTTGGATACTCGCCTTATTTATTAAAAATGGTTTTGACGCTTGGAGCACTGCTAAATGCCTCAATGCATTGTTTGGAGCAATCATTTTGATCCAGTCCTTTTTTCTTTTTTTGAAATTTAAAATCAACAAACACTTGGTGATATACTTACAAACAGTATTGAGCATTGTAATGGTGTATTTTGTATATTTTCAAATGTTTGGGGATGTGTTACAAATCATGCTGGTGTTGTGTTATTTATGGATTCTCTGGCATAAAGACAGTCATCCGCTGAGTTACAAACAAGCAGTCTTTTCTGGTCTTATTATGGGAATTGCTTTTTATGCAAAGGCATACAGTTTTTTCTTTTTTGCCCTACATTTTTTAGCTACACTTGCTTGGCATTCTAATCAGCTAGATTTGAAGTGGAAAAAAGGACTAAGTCTATATGGTGTTGGCTTACTCACCGCCATCGTTGTGATGATGCCTTGGTCATGGATGTTGCATAAAAAATATAACGAATGGTCGCTCAATGGACATGCAGGTAAGCTCAATATGAGCTGGTATATCAATAGTGGCAAATCATTTAATACAAACATTGGATTATTAATACCTCCTAGCTATGACGACTCACCTTCATTTTGGGAAGATCCCTATTTGTCTCAATCGAATTTAAGTACTCCTTTTACTTCTGCTACCCATTTTATAAAGTGGATTTTTAGAATCGTTCATACCACTATTATCATGATTTTTTGTTTTCAAGAAATCAGCTTTTTGGGTTTAAGTCTTTTGTTGTTTGGACTATTTTATTTCTTTTTCAGAAAAGAAAAGAATGAAAAAGTCATAGAAAATTTTCAGATGCAATGTCTGCTGATTACAATCATTATTTTACCACTAGGTTATTTAATGATGCATATAGAAACCCGTTATATTTGGCTGGCAGTTATTTTATTGATGATTTTAGGGGCTTACCTGATAGATAAACTGACGAATATATATGCTAATAAGTATATACAGCATGCTTTGTACGGTATTTTAGCGATCTCATTTTTGGTATTCCCCTTATATCAATTTGAAAATTTAAAAGATAAGAATAAAGATTTATTTGAATTTGCTGACGTGCTAAATAAAAATCATATTAAGGGTAAATTTACTTCCAATATGAGTGATGCTGGTCGAATGTGGGTAGTAGCTTACTTGACTAAAAGTAATTTTTATACAATAGAACAATCAGGATTTTCCCAGGAAGCCTTGTTAAATGAAATGAAAAAATATCAGGTGCGATATTATTTTTTTGAAAGTGAAAATAACACAAGCACTCTACAAATGGAAGGGATGAAAAGTATTTTTAAATACAATAATATTGAAATACTGGAGCTGTTATAGAAAGTTCTATATATGCTCTCCGACCCATTTTTTTATTTTTCTGATATAGTCAAAATAACCTTGTTGCATTCTGATATACAGTAATAGAAATATCAACACAGCAATTCCAACTAAAATATAGGCTGTATTATTGTATGCACCTTCGCCATATAAATACAATAAAAGACCTGCTATAACCGCAAAGAACACAAACATCATCAGCAAATAAGGACCACCAATATCTATCCTTCGTGGTTTACTCATCATTTTGATTGTGCAGCCTGTGCCATTCTCTTTTATTTTCAAGTTTGTAATGGGTAAAGTATGCACATGTTCATCGCTTTCAGCATGAGGAATTACTTTTATTGAATCTCCTTTGTCGAAAATTTCAAAGTCTAAATTATGTACTTTAAGATGTTGCCCAAGCAATTTTTGCTTTAAAGTATCCGCATTTTGTTTACTTTGAAATGTGTAATAACGTCTGAAAATCATAATTAGATTGTTTAAGCATCAGAAATTTAAGCAGAATATTTAGTAAAAAAAAATTTATTAACCAATATTTATAAACATTATTTTAAAAAATATATTTAAAACCCATTTTTAATGCGATTTTGTTTAACTAAATAATTTTAATATGTTGAATGAAAGATAGATTTTTTATGCATGATTCATTATTAAATAATGGCGATATTGTATAATGTTTATAGATTGATATCGAATATAAAAAATGCTATGTGTTTACATTTTGAAGTGAACTTTGAACTTATGATTAGTTCACAAGGGTTGAATCCTGATTTTGGCCTTAAATTGGTTGTGAGAACTTAAAATGCAATTACTAGGAATGACTGATAAGCTTTTTAATACTAAACATAATTATTGATAATAGAATTGTTAATCCTTAAAATTCAATGAGTAAAGACATTGTACCGATATTTTTCTGATTACAGAATAAAAATATTTGGAATCATAAATTGATACCTATGACCCATAATAATACTGAAGTGAAATATGGAATAATGCAATGTTGGTTTAAAAAAAAAAGAAAGTAAAACATTATTTGAATCGGCATTTACTACATTATGATTTATATAATACTGGCCTATTTTATTCATCGCATTACTATCATACTATACCAAATGATAACGCATAAAAAAACCGACTACAAAGAGCCGGTTTTATAAATAATAAAATTAAAGACTATTCAACGATAATTTTTTTCACTACATTTTTTGAACCTAAATTGAATTTTACAAAATAAATTCCTTTTGAGATATTATCAATGGTAATCGGAGTATTGTTTTTAACGGTATTGGTATATACTGTGCTTCCTACACTTGAAACTACTTCTATTTGTGCTTCAGAAATATTTTTTGGAAGTGCAATAGTAAACTGACCATGATTTGGATTTGGGTATAATGTCACTTCATGCTCTTGCATATCACTAACACCAGCAGGGTAGTTTACCTTTTTTAAACTAATCCATTTATCATTTAAGTCAAAAAATACATTTCCATTTCCTTTTACTTTAATACGCCCCCAGGTAACATCTGAATTAGGTAAAGTCACTACTTTAGAACCATTGTTTGGCACAGCGCTCGCTAATAATGCAGGCCAGGTTTTGCCACTGTCTGACGAAAAATAAATATCTACATTACCTACATTAAATGGTGCTGCATTGGTACCTGCCACATCCCAAGTAACAGTTACTTGCGAATTGCCATTAAATTGTTGACCACTTACGTCCTGACTTGTCACCCTAAATAAACCAGTGGTTGTTCTTACATCTAATTTCAAGGTATCGGTACTTGTATAAAATGCTCCATACCCGTTATGCATGTCGCGTAACGTACATCTAAAACGTAAAATACGCGCATTGTCGGGTAATCTTTCTCCTTTATAGAATTCTAAATTTTGTACTAAATATTTTAATGTAGGAAATACTCTGGTTGGAGAAGTAACAGGACTGAATGAACGTAAAATAGGAGCTACAGTGGTAGTTGCATCCCATGCTCCACCGCTACCACCACGATCATATTCTTCCCAACAATAAGTCAATGGGTCATTATCAGTATCTGTACCTGTGGCTGTTAATTCAAAAGCAGTTCTATAAGGAATTATATAAGTATTTGCTATTGGACTTAATGTAGGTAAAGCATTGTTAGAAGGGGTATTTGTTGCACATGCTGTGACGCCTGTACCAGTCATTGATTCAAGGCTACGTGTGTGGTAGTAGTCATCACTATGTGGTTGAATATCATCGGAACCACAAATACCAGCATAACCCATAATGGTGGTTGCACTGCCAATTTCAAAGGCAGATGAGCTACTTCTATTGCCCCCACCGCAAGAACCTGTGACAGAGTTGAAGGTATGATTTCCTCCAAATTGATGCCCCATTTCATGGGCTACATAATCAATGTCATAAGGATCGCCTACCGGATTGGCTGAACCTGTAACCCCTTGTGCTTTTGTACTATTTGAACAAACGCAACCTAATGAAGCAATACCACCTCCACCAGTACTAAATACATGACCAAAGTCGTAGTTGGCCGATCCAATACGTGCGGTAACAGTAGTTTGGTTTTGACCCAACATGGTGCCACCATTATTATTGGTATAAGGGTCGCCAGATAAATAAATTAAAGTATCGTTATTTGCCACTAAATTGGCATGCATTGAAAAATCTTTTTCGAATACGCCATTTACACGATTCATCGTTGTAACCATTGCACTCAATACTGATGCTTTAGTAGGTACTCCACCGCCAACTGCCGCAGAGTATTCTTGAGTACAAGCCAATGCTAAACGATAAGTTCTTTTATTGGTGCCATTTTGTTTATAGGATATTTGTGGTAGTTCTTGGGTTAATAATGAAACGGGGGCTTCTTGATTTAGGTGTTCTTCTTGTAATTCTGCCAAACATTGCATTCTGTCTTGCAAAGGTTTTTTATAATCATTTTTATAATAAACCAAATACCAATCTGTATTCAAATCAGTGTATGGGTCTATAAAATAGGTAGACGAACCATTAAATACTTTTGCATGAAATCCAAATACAGTAAAATCTAATTTGGCTGTCACTGTAGGGTTTTCGATACTGATAGCCGTGTAGGTTTTTATATGAGGGTACTTATTTGCCAAAGCTTGTTCCATCATAGGGCATTCAAATACTTTAAATGACATCAGCCCGCCGTCAGGTGTGGGCAATGAAATCAAGGCTGTTTGACCACTCTCTTCTGAAGGAATGAGGGTTTGAAATAATTGAAATTCAGGTGTATTTAGTTTTACAAGTTGATATAAATCGGGCGTGAGTTTTCTTTGTCCTGCTACTGGAATATTTTTTTCGGCAGTAAAAGACCAAAGGCTATTTGATTCTATAGCATAGGATTGGGTAAATGCACTGAGCATAGAGATGAGCAGAAGAATTCTTTTCATGTTTAAATTGTAGTGTTGTGTTTTAAAATGGATGTATGGAAATTGTTTATTCGAAAGATTGTTTTATGAAATTGGGATCATTTTTACTGTAACAAGCATAATATATTTTCTTGTTAAACATAAATGGGGTTACAAAATAAGTTTCACCATCATATTGTACCACAATACGTGTACTGTTGCCGTCGCAGTCAATTCGAGCCGTATTTAGCGGGTTTGAATCTTCCATTGCTTTAAACGACATGAGTTCAGGGTATTTTGCTTGTAATGCACTATCCATAGTAACTACACGTTGTATTAAAAACTCTTTACATGATATGCTATTATTAACATATAGGGGAAGGGTGATTTTTTTATTGTAAATTTCATAAGGTATTTGAGCTAAATAATTAGTAAACAAAGTATCATTGATAGTAGCCAAACGATAAAATGCAGGTTGTTGCATATCAACAGGAAATCTAAAATCTTTGCTCACTGCTAAATACCATGATGGCATATCGTACATAGTATAACACAATAACAAACTTTGATTTAAAGTATCCGTTCTTTTAGGTGTAGCAGTCGTGTTTAGTCTGGGTGCTGAAGTAGTTTTTCTAACTACTTTCTTTTTACTCGCTTTTTTTCGCTTTTGTGCATCGGCAGGTTGCATGGCAAACACAGCGAGAAGACAAAGGGCTAAATAAATTCTTTTCATGGCTTAAAGTTACGAAATCTCATTCAAAATCGGAAAAAATTGCGACAAATTTTACGATTTCTCGTGGCTTTGTGACTGCATGCCAATTGCCACTGTAATTTACTTCGTAAGGAACCAAATTGGTGGAAACTTTTTTGAGTTTTACTTTCATCACAACATCAAAGTCGTAAAAAAGCGTTCGAAATGACAAAGAGTAATTCCTTGCTACAATTGCATAATCAGAAAGTCGAAACCATGTAGTCAATTCGTTGATCACTACATTTTTTTCTTGCCCTTTTTTGGGCATAGCCGTAAATAGGTAACAGGGCTCACCATTGTAATCTCTTTTTGATAATTTAAATGCATATTTTTCAACAGTTGGGGCTTCAAATATTGCCACATTGTCTCCTATACCCGGAATCCCTCTAATGCGTTGTCCTGGGTTGAAAATTAATATGCGCAATTGTTCTTCATATTTCTGACTCCCACTATATACTTTATGACCTACAATATTATTTTCATTACATATAGTTCCTTTTGTAAAAAACAAATGGGCGTATAATTTGGCAGTGTAATAATTATAATCATGTTTTTTAGTATAGAAATCACCCTTAACCTGCTCACTTTTTACCAACATCGTTCTGCAATTGTTTTTTCGCTCCTGACGGGTAATGCTGTTTAAACTTGCCTTCACATTTCCTTTTTTATCTTCTATTTGAATGTCATTATACATATTGTAACTGAGCAATCGCAATGACTTAAAGGCTTTATAAAAAGTGGTATCTTTTTTTATTTTATCAATAAATGATTGTACATCAAATCCTTTTTTTACTTCCTTTACCATTACCTCATCCAATACCAGTCCTTTATAAACTTTATCTTTAGTGTCAGGTTGAGCAAGCACTTTACTACAAAAAAACAAACCTACAATACAACTCATTCCGCAGAATAAGCTTATTTTTAAGGCAAAATTATGTTTCAATGAAAAAAATCTTTCTGTTGGTTTTGTTTGCATGTGGTTTTTTAAATACTCATTTACAGGCAGCATCTGCATGGCGAAGTGATACAATAGATATTCGCAAAACTATTATAGATTTTAATATAACGGACTTTATTACTAAAAATATTACTGCAACCACCGTATTAGATATTAAAAGTAAAATGAATAATGTTAATGAACTGGTTTTCGATCTTGAAGGTCTTATAGTAGATAGTACCAAAGTAAATGGGGTTATGACCTCTTTTACCCACAGCGGGCAATTTTTAAAAATTAATTTAAACAATTCTTTAAATCTGGGTGATATCGCATTAGTATCAGTAAGTTATCATGGTGTTCCTATCGCTGACCCTCAATGGGGTGGGTTTTCGTATGTAGGGAATTATGGGTTTCAAATGGGTGTAGGCTTCAATGCGCAGCCACATACTTTTGGGCGTACATGGCACCCATGCTTCGATAATTTTGTAGAAAGAAGTGCTTACGAATTTTATATCACCACAACCAATGATAAAATGGCTGTCTGCAATGGTTTATTGTTAGATAGTGTGCATCAACCCAATGCAACCATTACTTGGCATTGGAAATTAAATGAAGAAATACCTTCTTATTTATCAAGTGTGGCTGTTTGCAATTATATTTTTGTCAAACAAGTTTTGACGGGTAATGTAGGCAATGTAGATGCCTGGATCGCCTGCGAACCTGTTGATAGCAATAAAGTGGTAGGTTCGTTTGCTCATTTACAAGAATCATTTACCATGCTCGAAAATAATTTTGGAACTTATCTGTGGCCTCGTGTAGGTTATTCGTTGGTGCCCTTCAATGCAGGCGCAATGGAACATGCCACCAACATACATATCGGTAGACCCTTTGTGGATGGTACCTTAAACTATGAAACCCTTATAGCACATGAGTTGTCACATCATTGGTGGGGCGATTTAGTAACTTGTAGTACAGTGGGTGATATGTGGATCAACGAAGGCTTTGCCAGTTATTGCGAATTGCTTCATCAAGAGTTTACCTATGGCAGTGATCGATATCAATCAGATATGCGTGCGAATCATTACAACGTACTCAACAAAGCACATATTAGTGATGAAGGTTATCGCTCAGTGGCAAATATGGATAGTCTGCATACTTATGGAGCTACCGTTTACAATAAAGGTTCCGATGTGATTCACTCATTACGTTCCTATCTTGGAGACTCGCTTTTTTTTAATGGACTTACCGCTTTCTTGACAACCAATAAATTTAAGGATGTTTCAAGTGTTCAATTGCGCGATTTTATGACCAATTATTCTGGCATTGATTTAAATCATTTTTTTGACAATTGGCTTTTTGCTCCAGGGTTTACACACTTTTCGATTGATAGTTCACATAGCACAAACATAGGAAATGTATGTGCCACCGAAGTGTTTTTGCGTCAAAGAAAACATCAATCAACTGATTATTATACCAATGTACCTCTCGAAATTGGATTTTATGATGCACAGATGAATCTATATGTCTATCAAATTACTTTTACAGGAAGGTGTATGCAGTTCAATGTAAATTTACCTTTTGAGCCACAGATGATTGTCATAGATCCTCATTCAAAAATCAGCGATGCAATAACTGAAGAAACTAAAATCATTAAGTCGTTAGCAACAGTTAACCTGCCTCAAGCTAAAATAAAAATTTATCCCAAAGCAATAATCACAAGTGGCGATTCTACAATGCTTCGTATTGAACACAGTTGGGTAGCCCCCGATCGTTTTAAAACACCCCTGGCTGCCAATGCTTATGTGTTGTGCGATACACGTTACTGGAAAATAGATGCGATTAACCTCAACAATTTACAGGGTATTTTACAATTTAGTTATGATGGGGGTATAAACAACAGTTACTTAGATAGCGCATGGGTTAAAAATACAGAAGATAGTATACATATTTTTTATCGTAAAGATGCCACAGAAGAATGGCAAATAGCCAATGATAGCTTGAAAGTAGGCGCCCTCAATGATAAAGTAGGGGTCGTATATGTCAAAGAAATAAAAGTTGGTGAGTATTGTTTTGGTATCAAAAAATCAAATTATGTAGATCCTATTATCACAGATGCACCTACTGGAGGTTGTAATGTAGTCACTACTGTACATACTACTGCTACGAATCAAACTTTTGAACCGATGTTGTTTCCTAACCCTGCACATGATGAAATCAATTTTCTTTTTTTTAATTCCCATCCTAAAGATCTCAATTTCAAGGTGTGCAATATGAGCGGAATCACACAGTGGCAAAAATCAGCCAAAACAAGCAATGACCGATTGACTATTTCATTACCTACATTAGCGGCGGGCTTATATTATATGACTATCGAAGATTTAGTTACTCAGCAGAGATATGTAAAGAAAATCGTGATTCAATAAACTGATAAATGCTGATGAAAAGCACAGGTAAAATCGATTGATATCAATCGTGGAATTAGAATAAGGTTTTTGCAGGCCTTAAATTTTTTCCATTACTATTTGATTTACTTTGTGTGGGTCGAAAGCCTGGGAAATTTTAATATAATTATCAGTATAACCTTCCATCATGCCACTTTTTTCTGCATGTTCAAATAAGGTAGCACGAACACTTCCGATATGCTGGTTGGTAAAATAGTTCATTTTCTTCTCGGACAATTGACGCAGTATGGCATTGCGTTGTTTGCGTATTTGCATGGGTACCACTTCTGTCATATGGATAGCTTGTGTATTGTCTCGTTCAGAGTAAGTAAACACATGTAAATAGGAAATGTCGAGTGCATGTAAATAATCAAAGGTCTCCTGAAACAATGCATCTGATTCGCCCGGAAACCCCACAATAACATCTACACCGATGCAACAATGTGGCATCAGCGATTTTATTTTAGCGACCCTTTCAGTATACAATGCTCTTTGGTATCGTCGCCTCATACCTTTTAAAAGTGTATCGCTTCCACTTTGCAAAGGGATATGAAAATGAGGCATGAAGGTTTTGGAACTTGCTACATATTCAATGATTTCGTCAGTAAGTAAATTGGGTTCAATAGATGAAATCCTAAATCGGGGTATTAATGCCTGTGAATCTAATGCTTTCACTAAATCGAAAAAAGTTTCTTCTTTATGTCGACCTCCATGATAACCTTTGCCAAAATCACCCAAGTTGACTCCGGTAAGCACAATTTCTTTCACATCACTATTGGCTAATTCTTTTACATTGTCAAGAACGCCTTGAATGGTATCGCTGCGGCTATGCCCCCGGGCTAGTGGAATGGTACAAAAGCTGCAATTGTAATCGCAACCATCTTGCACTTTTAAAAAGGTGCGGGTACGATCGTTGATTGAAAATGAAGTATGAAATGCTTGTACATCTTCAATATCGCAACTACAGATTTTTACTTCACCATTCTTTTTATATTCTTGTACATGTTGTACAATATTAAACTTTTCATTGGCACCTATTACGATGTCAACTCCTTCTAATTGGGCTATTTGTTGGGGCTTGAGTTGTGCATAACAACCTGTTATCACAATGGTAGCATCAGGATTGTTTTTTTTTGCACGTTTGATAAGTTGTTTACATTCTTTATCTGCATTTTCAGTTACAGAGCATGTGTTGATCACATATACATCGGCACTTTCATTGAATTCTTTTTTGCTGAAATCATGCGCATCAAACTGTCTGCTGATGGTAGACGTTTCAGAGAAATTGAGTTTACACCCAAGCGTATGATAAGCAACTGTTTTATTTTGACTCAAAGTATTGCAAAAATAAGGGATATCTATCGATAAAAAAAAGGCAACCTTTAAGTGGGTTGCCTTTCTGTTTTATTTCTATTATGGTTTAAAAATATCTTGCTTGTTCAATGTTTTTCTTCCATCTAAGGTCAAAGGCAAGGCCACTCATTACCATCCAGTGATTTTGATAAAAACGTTTACCATTCATAGGGATATTTGTGTCAATTTTGTATTCATTTCTGTAATAGTTAAATCCAAGTCTCCACCAAAGTACATCATTCAATCGGAAAGACCCATAGGCTTCAGTCATGATAGAACCATAGCTACCGTTGAGTAAATTTGCATTAAAGGCATAAGGCTCTGACTTATATTTGGTTCCAGGGGGTTTAGGATTGGTTTCGTACGAACGAAAAAGGCCTATTTTGCTATCCCCAAAGTTTATACCACCCAAATCGGTATTGATATGAATGTCTACCCCTTTTTTGATATGTATTTTGATTGCCAAATAAGCATTCAAGGTATTTGTCTGGGCTTCAGCCATATACATTGTATCGGCTCCACCTGGATTGCGCGCTGTTAATACAGGACTAGAGGTGATATAATTTCTTTTTTCAGAGAAAAAGACATTGGCTCTTAATCCGCAACCTATGCTGAAAAATTGTTTTTTTCGACCGATACCATGTAAATAGTGAATATTAGCGCCTACACCCCAATGTGGGTTGCCGTAGTAGCCTAAATTGCCATAAAAACAAGCCTCTGCGGTTCTTTTTTTTAACTGTTTACGCATATTTTGCGCGTCGCTATTTTGAAACATCAAAGCACAAATCAATAGTAGTATTAAGCGTTTTATCATGAGTCTGTATTTTCTAAGCCATAAAAATAAGTGTTCAGTGATACAATAACAAGTATTTTATTCAAATCTCGTGTTTTTGTTCATTTTTTTACAAAATAGGCAGGTGTATTTGCACCATCGTACCTTTTGCATTGCCATCTTCGTCTTCTAGGTCAATAATCAGGATTGGTTCGTTTTGGGGTATTTTTGAGAGCCTTTTTAAACGTTCTTTGGTAATGTCGATCCCTTTTGATTGGTGTTTTTTTAAATTGTTTTTAAACTGTTGACTTTGTTTACGACCTATGCCGTTGTCAATGACTTCGCACAATATTTCATAATCATTGTCTACTATTTCTTTAAAATTGATGGTTAGGTGGGCATCACTCTCTTTATTGAGCAAACCATGCCATATGGCATTTTCTACAAACGGCTGTATTACCATAGATGGGATATCAAAGTCTTCATGTACGATAGCCTCGTCAATATGGAAGCTATAGGTAAACCGATTCGAAAAACGCATAAGTTCTAAATCAAGATATAGTTTCAACATCTCAATTTCTTCTTGCAACGATATTTTGCTTTGTTGAGAGGCATCTAATATTTTACGCATTAATGAAGCAAAATTGGCTAAGTAATTACTGGCAATTTGCGATTCGTTTTTTATGATGTAATTTCTGATTGAATTAAGCGAATTGAACAAAAAATGAGGATTCATTTGCGATCGCAATGATTTAATCTCAAGTTCAGCAAATTGCTGATTGTATTCTGAAAGCTTTTTTTCTTCTTCAAGTATCAATTGCTGTTTTTTATTTTGAAATGATCTGTAAAGGAGTATAGTCGACAACAATGCCAATAATAAAGCAATGGCAGAAGCAATGAGCAATGCGTTTTTTTCTGAAATTTTACGATTTTGTGATAATTGTATCGAACGTAATTGCTGGTTTTCTTTTTCTTTCAGTTCAGTTTCATATTGTGTTTGGATGAATGCTAAGTGAGCAAAATTTTTATCACTGAGTACGGTATCACTGAGTATTTTATGTTTTCTTAAATAATGAAATGCTGAATCATATTGTTTTATATTTTCAAAGTGTGCTGCAATTAAACTATATATTTCACATTCTTCAGTTTTATTTTCTAATGTTTGGGTCGATTTTAAAGCTTTTTGCAAATAGAGAATGGTACTGTCATCTTGTTTTTTCTTTTGAAATCCGGTGGCAAATGCTTTGTAGGTTAGTACTTGCAACAATATTTCGTTTGAAGCGGCTGCAATTGAATCAGCTGTTTTTAAATAAGTAAATGCTTTATCAGGTTGGTTTTTTTCTAAATAATATTTTGCGATATCAATGATCAATTGTGTATTGATATTTGGGTCGCCTGATTCGTTGGCCAGTTGAATACTTTCATTCCAATATTTAAAAGCTTTGTCATATTCTTTTTTAGCAAAATACACTTGTCCAATTTGTTCCAGATTAATCGCTTGGCCCCTTGATTCATTAATTTTTTTATTAAGGGCCAGGGCTTTTTCAGAGTACTCTAGTACTTTATTATACTCTTTAAGTTTGAAATAATTGTCCCCAATATTGTTGTATGAAATACTGATGCCTCTTGTGTAATTTATTTTTTCTGCATACTGTATTGCTTTTAAATAATACTCTGCGCTACTTTTAAAATTACCCTCATTGGTTTCTAAAATAGCATAATTGATGTTTGAAAGACAAATACCCTTGGTAAATCCAATTTTAGTAGCCAACACTTCACTTTCTTTGGCATAACGCCACGCTTTTGATGGATTAATTTCAGACAAACGATACGACAATCGATGGGTATTCATCACCCTTTGGGTGTCTTGTTCCTGATGTACAAGCAACCAGTTTTGTAAACTATCTAAATACTTATTTTGCGCTGTCAACAGTGTCGAAAATAAGCTGACTATCAGTAAAAGTTTGAGTTTCTTCATCGGTTGAAATGATAAATCTACAAAGAATATATTAATATTTCTACTAGACTTTATTTATGCTAAACAATGATTGGTATAACTTACTATGAAAGCAAACTGGTGTAATACTTTATGTGTATTCGGGGGCTTTTGAAAATAGGACTCATGTGTTATATAAAGATACTCTTTAAGAACTTCTAAATGCAGTTGGGTGTAATTGTTTTTTGTTTGGACCTAAAAAAACCCTTGCATAAATTCTTAATACGGATAGTTCTAACACTAAAAAACTAAATGAAGTAATCGTTACTAATAGATAGGCTTCATGGTCAATATGACTATACATTAAATCCAATCCAATAAAAGAGGGTGTAAAAGGTAAGCCTACAAAAGCGAGGCATGCAATTAAAAACCATGTTCCTAATGAAGGATATTGATCTATCAGGCCATAAAAATCATTTAAATCAATTTGAACTTCTCGTTTTTTTATTTTCAATAACACTATAGTTCCTACTATTGCAGCAATACATAGGCCTCCTATATAAAGGATAATCTCCATGTACTCATATTTATCATTTAAAAGTGCAATAGAAAGAATGACATAAGATTGACTTAGTATGATGAGCCACCATGCTTTTAAAGGATTCGATTTTTCCACAAAAGCCATCAATATCATAATCAATCCACCAATACCATAAAACAAATGCAAATAATGGTCTATTTGCTGACTTAAATTTTTATTGAGCACTAAAAAAATAACACCTGCGATATAGATTATAATCATTGCTATAAGCCCCTTCTTATTAGATAAAAAGTTAAATCCTTTGCCTATTCGTTTTAAAGGATCCCAGCATATTTTTTTTAATAATAAATCCATCTTCCATTCTTGCATACTCAAGAGATATAAGCTATTTGTAAGCTTATAACCCACAGAATGGGGATTGGAATGTTTTTTTGGTTTGAAATTAAAAAATTGTTCATGAATCATATATCCTAATATCGAAGGAGATACTAATAATTGATAAGTTCTTAATAGTGCATTGCCTGTAAGATGTATCAATGCTAAAACATGCCAACCCAGGGCGACCTCTATAAACATGAGACCTATTTGCGCAATGGAAGCATACGCTATTTGTGTTTTAACCGTTGACTGGACTCGTGCAATCAAAGTGGCAATAAGGGCAGTCATAACGCCAATAACTACAATAATTATTTTCATGGCTAGTATAGGTTCCCAATAATGATAGGTCCTAAGTAATAAAAAGACCCCTAAGTGAACGGCAAGTGAACCGTAAAAAACAGCACTGGAGGTAGTTGGTCCTTCCATGGCTCTTGGCAACCAGGAAGCGAAAGGAAATTGTGCCGATTTGATAGATGCTGCTACAACAATCATACAAAGTAAAAAGATCACTTGGTTATAATGATTTGAAATATTAGATGCTACCAGGTCAACATCATTTAGTTTCACAAAAGTGATATTTTCATGCCAGACATGGTGGCTAGTCCACAATGCCAAAATAATACAAATGTCACCCAGTCGATATAATGAAATGGTTTTTAATGCGTTCTTAACGGGTAAATATCGGTCACGATAAAAAGCGATTAATAGAAATGATGTGATACCCAAAAATTCCCAACCAATAAATAAAGTTTCAAAATTTCCGGCAAAAACAGTCACATTGTAACCAAAGAAAAATAATAATATCGTACTAAAAAATCGTTTATACCCTGAGTCTCGATGCAAGTAAAATTTGCTAAAGATGGCGATTAAAAAAGTAATGAAAGCCCCAAGTATGGCAAATACCGCTGTGTAACGGTCGAAATAAAAATCTAAGAAAATTTCAATATTCTCTTCCTTATAAAAGGTAAAATGCTTTAAATCCAAAATGGGAGATTGCTGGAAAATCCAATACATAGTAAAAAATAAAATACCTAGAAGTTGTATCCCAAAACAGAGATAGGCATTTATTGCAATATAGCTTTCTTGTTTATTTGTAAAAAACAAACTAACCATAAAACCTAACAAGGGTATCACAAGAAATAGTTGAAGATATTGTTCCATTTGAGTGCTTAGTTATAAATAAATACGGGTAGGTTTTCTTGGGTAGCATGCACAATATGATTTGTTTCCATTTCTTTGGCATTTTCGAGCAGTGAATGGACATCTTTATAGAAGTGAATTTCTTTTGATAGGGTTTTATAAGGTACAAAGACCCCTTCTTTAAAGTATGATAGATCATTGGTTTCAGGATTAACGGCAATTAAGTGCACCCATTCATTTATAAACCACTCATACATTTCGGGCGATGATTGTATCGATTTAAAGATGATATCAGAAAAATGTTCTACTATAATAAGCAGCCGCAATGGGTCATGTACTTCTATCATTTGCCAGGGTAATCCTGGTCTTAAGTCGCCATCACTGCTATTTGATACACCAATTAATCCCACCACATTGTGCGGTAGTTTAGTTCCAGCACCTAATTTGTAATTATCAACCCTTGAAAAATAATATTCTAAATTGATTCCCCCACATACTGGACCTAATGGTTTCATCACACCTGTCAAATACTGTCCATCTAAATCTGTTTTATAATTATATGAATTTAAAAATGCACGTCTATCTAAAAAGATGCCTTTTGACATTTCTCTATTCCCTACAATGCACAAGGTATTGGTACCATGCCCCAATTCTGGTCTTGGTTCAAACAATGAAACGGCTCTTTGCTGGATGGCTTTTCTTATTTTTTTTAATTCGCTTTTGGTATTAATAGATGCAAATCTTCGACTTCTTTCTTTGGCGTTTAAATCTAAGGCACTTTCAAAAGTGGCCAGATGTTTAAGGTGATTTTGTGCGTTTTGCTCATTTAATATATCCTCATCGTAATAAACAATCATATCGGCAGCCGTATCGTGCAATGCGCCTATAAATTGTGTATTTGCTGGAATATGTATATTACGTAATGCTAACAATTCTCGAACAGCAGTATGGTTTGCCATAAAAGAAAATACCCTACTGTTTACAGAACCTGGTTTGCCACTGCAAGCCCCACAATCATGTGCCCCATGATGGGGATTGTTGGCACTGCTGCTGCCATGCGCTACGATATAAATGATGGGTGCAAAATGTTGGGTCAGCCCAATGCCATTTAATAAATTAGCCACTCGGTCAGCCATTTCTTCAATGGTAAATCCGATTTGTAAGCCGTTTTCTTTTTCTTCTGGGTTTTTATTTTCGATGGTTAATTTGCCATATAAATTCATATGTGCAAAAGCATTTGAAATAGCGGGACCCATGGTAGGGTAAAAGAGGTTTTTGACTAATCGATAACCCGCCCAAAACCCAAATGTTAAGGCACTTAAAAAACCAGTGATAAACTCATGTGATTTTTTAGTATAGAAGAGGTCATGTTTTCTTTTTTTTGAAACACCATATTCTTTAATTAAATACTTAGGGGTGACAGGTGCCGGACAAAGTTTGTCATAGAATTGGGCATTTTCAGCCTGAAAATAAAACTCTACACCAAAAAAACCAGGGCATCCAAAAGTTTCTGATGTTGGATCAACACTTTCAACATAACTTCTTAAACTGCATTCCCTTTCATCTATACAAAAGAGGGCCTGAAAACTGTTATCACTCTTCTTCGGTATTGTATCTATTGGTGTGCTTTTATGTATTTTTAGTTGTTGTAAGCCAGCTAGTATTTCGTCGTAATAACTCCATTCAAAAGCGTCTTGGCATATCTGCAGCACTTCTTGTAATTCAGTGGGTTTTACATCTTCCAATAAGTCTAAAGCCTTTGCTAAAGGCTCATCAAAACATAATGGTTTAAATGTTTCACCCAACTCATGGGTTACGTGATCAATTTCAAGCAAAAGCTCAAATAAAATCATATCATGAAGTGATATATTTCGGGGACATAACAATGATTCAGGTTTTGCTTCCAGGGTTGCCACCATGCCACTCCATCCTTTATGGCTAAATTGTTGATCAAAAATATATTGTTCATAAAAGGATTCATTGCCAATTAATATCTTTAGCAATGTTGTAATACTAAGCTCCTCTTTAAAAAGTAAATTTCTTGCCTTTGTAGTTTTAAAAAGACTAACAAAACTATTTTTTTCAAGTTCTTTTACAGCTTCTATAAATGGGATATTGCCTAATGGAAAATTCCAGATGGCAATACCCTGGTCAAGATAATTGCTTAAAAATCGAAACAAAAATGGTTGTACAAGATTGTCAATATCAAGTTTGTATTTTTCTTTCCATAATGCCCTCAACTGTCCAATACGGGGTTCTTTAGGCTCGTGGTATTGTTTTGAGAGGACAATTTCCTTCCATGTAGTAAGGTGAGCGACCCCTTTTTTTTGTATAATACATCGATCTAAAATAAGAGGATTAATTCGACCCACCTCATACAATTTCCTAAAATCATTTAAAGGCAAAGTAGCCTGATAACCAAATATTTTTGAAGCTTTAAAAATAGCATCATAAAAGGTCAGATCTTGAAAAGCATGCAACGTATTATGATGTATAAAATCTTTTAAAGGTGTTTGGGATGGCAAATAATGCTTTAACTCTTTTAAAAGATGTTGCTCGTCAAATAGCGGATTTGTCATAGATTTAAGGTCCTAAGGGTACTAAATATCAAATTGATAAATGCTATGCAAATCTTCAATACCTCTACAAGTGACGTCTAAATCAGCAATAATGCCATCATGAATATCGTATACCCATCCATGTACATGCAAATCTTGTTTGTTTTTCCATGCGTTTTGTACAATCGATGTTTTGCCTAAATCAAGCACCTGTTCCATCACATTGACTTCTACAAATCTTCTGGCACGCAAAGTTTCATCTTCAATAGCATCTAATTCGGTATGATACATTCTATACACATCTTTGATATGTCGCAACCAGTTGTCAATCAGGCCATATTGTTTATTACCCATGGCTGCAATTACACCGCCACAGTTATAATGGCCACAAACAATGATGTGTTTTACTTTTAATACTTCTACTGCATATGACAATACACTCAGCAAATTCATATCGCTATGTACTACCATATTTGCAATATTGCGATGTACAAACATTTCGCCGGGTTTAGTGCCAGTGATTTCATTGGCAGGTACGCGACTGTCACTACAACCTATCCATAAATATTCAGGTGATTGCCCTTTGGCAAGTTGCTCAAAATAGGTAGGGTCTAAGGCTAATTGATTTTCAACCCATTGTTTGTTATTCTTTAATAGTTTTTCGTATGATTTTTCCATGATATTTAATATTTTAATTTTTAATAGTTATTTATTTTTTTAATGTCCTGATGACACATGATAATTATTGTTTATTTGATACACATCTTTAAACCCCACTAACTTACAAGTTATATCTTTTAAAGGGGCTTTGATGTCTTTAAATTCTTTGATGATTTCTAATACGTCAAAATCAATATATTGGGTAATCGTAGCGTCAATGGTGAGGTTGGTATTCTCGGGAATATGGTCTAATGTTTCACGTATACTTGCTTTGTTTAAAAATGATACTTCTTCCGACAATCGTATGGTGATGATGTTATTCTCTTGATGTTTGGTTTTGTGAAAATAGTATGAATTTTTCAAATTACCGTGTAAGATAGCACCAAAAGCAGTGATTAATCCTGCAATTACCCCTATCAGAAGTCCTTCCCCTTTTACAGCAGGTACCAAGCCAAAGAGGTCAATAGCAAGTATGACAATCACAGTAACAAAGAATGGAATGTATTGGTATTTACCTTTGCTGATGACATCTTTAAATACTGATAATTTACATAATTTATATCCTGTAAGCAATAAAATAGCTGCTAAGGCAGCAAGCGGAATTTTATTTAAAAGACTCGGAATTACTATTATGCAAACAAGTAAAAGCAACCCATGAAAAATAGTAGAAAGTTTTGATTTGCCCCCTGAATGTATGTTTGCACTGCTTCGGACTATAACGCTTGTAATAGGAAGCCCACCGATTAACCCAGAAATACTATTGCCAATTCCCTGTGCTAAAAGTTCTCTATTTGTATTTGTAACATTTCTTTCCGGGTCAATATTGTCTACAGCTTCAATACTTAGTAATGTTTCTAATGATGCAATGATGGCAATCATAAACCCGGTAATAATGACTTTACTATTTAAAAAGCCATTAAAATCAGGAATGGTAAAAAAGCCAAGGAAATCGGATGGCGATTCAGCAATTTTTATACTTACTAAATGATCAGGCTCAATCAAAAAAGGACTATTGGATGCCTTCAATAATTCACTCAGAATAACAGCGATAATGACTGCAACCAAAGCGCCCGGTACGAACTTAAACCTTTTTTTGATAAAGGGTCTGTCCCATATCAACATAATTAGTATCGAAATAAGACAAATACCTAAAACGCCTAAATCAATATGTTGTAATGGTTGAAAAATTTCGTGAATATCACCAAAGGGTAATAATTCCGTTAAATGCCCTTGTTCATCTTTATCATAACCCATTGCATGTGGAATTTGCTTGGCGATGATCAAAATGCCGATACAAGTAAGCATACCCTTTATAACACTTGAAGGAAAATAATTGGCGATGCCTCCTAATTTAGCCAAGCTCATCACGATTTGCAAAATACCAGCTATTAAAACCGCACATAAAAAAAGCCTAAAATCACCAATATTTGTGATAGCGGCTAATACCAACGCTGCTAAGCCAGCTGCAGGACCACTTACACTTAGTTTTGAGCCACTTAGAAAACCTATGACTACCCCACCAATGATGCCAGAGATAATACCGCTAAAAAATGGTGCCCCCGATGCTAATGATATGCCTAAGCATAAAGGCAATGCGACTAAAAAGACAACGATACCGGCTGGAATATCTGATTTCAAAGTTGAAAACAGTGATTTGTTTTGATTCATTTTTATTTAATTTTTTTTGACGAAAACTGAAGAGTACACAACAACATTGATGTGTAATGGGGTTTCTAAAAAAAATTAGATATTTGGTGGAGGATTGAAAATGGGCAGCTTGTAGATACTCATGATGAGGTCATTGCTTGCTATATACTCAGCCGAAGCTATGGTAAATGGAATAATATGTTGCTGAGTTTGATCACAATACAAATCAATTACTTTGCTATTTGAGTCGTCTTCATCATGTTCAGATTTTTCTTCTTCCATGAGTGAATTCAAAGACGTTTTTAATTTGTTGGTCACTAATTTACAATCTGAAGTTGGAATGAATTTAGCCAGCAATATGACGATATTATTCGTTCCAGCGAATAGTATAAAACTAAAAATAAAAAATAATATGACAGCGGAGGTTTTCAGAAGTTGCAATGATAGTGTAAATTTTTCAAAATAAAGGAGTATTCTTTATTAAAATAATCATAAAAAATGGCTTGATTTATTACTGCATTTTCATCAGTTCACGAATATCCATCATGATTTTTTTGGCTATATTGTCAGCAGTAATTTCTGAAGTGCTTTCTGTATAAATTCGAATAATAGGTTCGGTATTTGAAGTGCGTAAATGCACCCATTCATTGTCGAATTCTATTTTTAATCCATCTTCAGTATTGATGGGTTGTTTTTTGTAAATATCCTTGATGCCAGCAAAAATTTTCTGAATGTTTACTTCTGCATGAAGTTCTATTTTGTTTTTCGACATGTAGTAGTTTGGATAGGTACGTCTCAATTCAGTAATCGACTTGCCATATTTAGCCAAATGACTCAAAAATAATGCAATGCCTATTAAGGCATCTCTGCCATAATGTAATTCTGGTACAATAATACCACCATTCCCTTCGCCTCCTATCACTGCTTGTACAGCTTTCATTTTTGTAACTACATTCACTTCACCCACCGCACTGGCAAAGTACTCACCACCATGTTTTAAGGTAATATCTTTTAAGGCACGAGTACTCGACATATTCGATACCGTATTTCCTTTTTTATGACTTAATACATAATCGGCAATTGATACTAAGGTGTATTCTTCACCAAACATAGACCCATCATCGCATACAAAACACAATCGGTCAACATCGGGGTCTACCACAATACCTAAATCAGCTTTTTGTTTGATGACGGTATTTGAAATTTCAAGTAAATTATCGGGCAATGGCTCAGGATTATGGGCAAATTTTCCATTCACTTCTGCATTGATCACCTCAATATCTTCCACACCAAGGGCTTTAAGTAAAAATGGAACATAGGTAGCGCCAGTACTATTGATACCATCCACAACAATTTTAAATTTCTTTAATGCAATGGCTTTTATATCAACGAGTGGGTGTGCTAATATACAATCTATATGTTTTTGAAGGTAAGTGTCGTTTAAAGTAATGGTTCCCAGCTTGTTGATATCCACAAAATTAAAATCCAGGCTGTTTCCCATTTTTAACACTTGTTCGCCGTCAGCTCCCGATATAAATTCACCTGCGCTGTTTAATAACTTTAGCGCATTCCATTCTTTAGGATTGTGACTTGCTGTGATGATGATTCCTCCACCTGCTTTTTCCATCGTGACTGCCATCTCTACAGTTGGGGTAGTGGTTAAGCCTAAATCTATTACATGTATGCCAATCGATTGTAAAGTGCTAACAATGATATTTCTGACCATTTCGCCACTTATGCGACCATCTCTACCGATAACAATTGTTGGATTATTTGTTTGCTCGATAACCCATTTGCCAAATGCAGCACTGTATTTTAAAATATCTATGGGTGTTAAACCTTCATCGGGTTTTCCGCCAATTGTTCCTCTAATGCCTGAAATTGATTTAATGAGTGCCAAAGTATTTTTTTTAAAGAGCGCAAATTTATAATATTTACTTTGCATTTTTGTTATATCATTACAATTTGTAAAATACAAACAATAAAATGATACAAAACGAATGGTTTGAAGACTGGTTTGATTCTCCTTATTATCATTTACTCTATAAAAATAGAAGTGAAGAAGAGGCCAATCAATTTGTTGAAAAGTGTGTAGAGGTTTTGGCTACAAAACCGAATGAAACCTTATTAGATTTAGCCTGTGGCAAAGGAAGGCATTCTGTAGCTTTTGCTGCCCATGGTTTAGATGTTACCGGGGTTGATTTGTCAAGGGAAAGTATTGAATATGCCTTGCAAAGCGAAACAGCTTTTTTGCATTTTTATGTGCATGATATGAGAAATATTTTTCGAACCAATTACTATGATTATGTCTGTAATTTATTTACCAGTTTTGGGTATTTTAAAAATCAAAATGAGCATGTGTCAGCAGCCAAGAGTATTATAGCGGCATTGAAACCACAAGGAAAGTTTCTCATCGATTTCGTAAATAAAAATCATGCGATTGATAATATAGCTTTAAACAAACAGGAAACGATTGTAAAAGGTGATGTGACATTTATGATTGAACGAAAATTTATGAACAATAAATTTATAAAAGATATTTCCATTGCAGACGGCGATAAGCAATTGCATTTTCAGGAAAGTGTAAATTGTTTTACAATGATGCAATTAACCGATTTGTTTGCTAATTTTGGTTTAAAACTTTTAGCTACTTATGGTAATTATCAGTTAGATTCTTATGATGAACAACATTCACCCCGTATGATTTTAATATTTCAAAAATAATTTGATTAACGTTTTTAAACATATAGATTTAATTCTTTTTAAGCTCATACATGTAAGTATGAGTAATTCTTTCTTTAATGCCCTAATGCCTTTGTTACGCATTCCCTACTTTTGGGCACCTGTGTATTTGTTTTTACTCGTTTGGATGTGGTCAACCTTTAATCAAAAGGGCCTCATCTGGTGTTTGTTCTTTTTTATGACATTTGTTTTTTGTGATTATATCAGTGCGCATTTTATTAAAAACTGGGTACAACGTATCAGACCTTGTAATGATGAATCGCTTGCTTTTATTATTCACAAAGTGGTACAATGTGGCAGTGGATATAGTTTTCCATCTTCTCATGCTACCAATCATTTCGGTTTGTCATTTTTTATCATTTTTACGCTGGGCAATCAATATAAATATGTAAAATTTTTCGCTATTGCATGGGCCTTGCTTATTTGTTTTGCACAAGTATATGTGGGGGTGCATTATCCATTTGATATTTTAGGTGGAGCCTTGTTGGGTGTCATCATTGCTAAACTCATTGCTATTTATTTTAATCAAAAAGTGTCTTTGATTTAAATTACTTTTGCATTTCTTATGATTTGGATTTACCTGTTGTTGCTTTTTGTATTAACGCTTATCGGAAGTATGATTCCTGTATTGTTCAAAAAGTTTAACAGTGCCTGGATGATGTTGATGTTGGCTTTTTCAGGAGCGTTCTTACTGGCCATTACTTTTTTGCATTTAATGCCTGAAGTGTTTCATGAATTAGGTGAAAAAGCAGGGATTTATATTTTAGCAGGGTTTTTATTACAATTAGGTTTGCAACGCATTTCACATGGTATTGAACATGGTCATGTACATGAACATAAAATCACCCAACATGCGGTTACACCAATTTTTGTTGGCTTAATCATACATGCCATCATGGAGGGTATTCCTTTGGGTTTTAGTTATCAATCAAGTAGTACCACACCTTCAATTTTTTTAGCCATCGCCGCCCACAAAATACCAGAAGCAATTACCTTAAGTACTTTACTTTTTATTGCTGATATTAAAAAAAATAAATGGATGCTAATCGTGCTTTTTGCCCTGGCATCACCTATTTCAGGCATTTTGGCAATGTATTTCGGACAAAAGTTCTACTTTGTTTCGAATCAATTGGTTTACATCATTCCTATTGTAGCTGGTGCTTTTTTGCATATTTCTACTACCATACTATACGAAAGTGGGACCAAACATCATCAGTTGAGCCGACAAAAAGTCATTGCAGTCATGCTTGGCTTAGGATTTGCACTAGCTACATTATTATTACACTTTCATTAATGTAAATTTTCAAACTAGTACAAAACTTTTTTATGTATAAACGTATCTTACTGCTTGTCGGTTTAATCACTCAGTTTTTTTCAGTTTCCCTTATGGCACAACCTGCAGAGAAGAGTGCTTCCAAACTACCAAATAGTCTGCTTTGGAAAATTTCAGGTAAAGGGTTAAACAAACCTTCCTATCTTTTTGGAACGATACATATGATTTGTAACCAGGATTATTTTTTTAACCAAACCATGAAAGATGCTTTGATAGGATGCGAAAAACTTTTGCTCGAAATAAATCTAAGCGACCCTAATACCGTAGCGCAATATCAACAAAGTATGATGTTGCCAGCAGGTAAAGAGCTCAAAAACTTTTTTAAAGATGAAGCAGAATATGAAGCTTTTTCGCAAAAGTTAAAAACCCATATTGGTATTGATGCATCCTTATTCCAAAATTTGAAACCATTGATTTTACTTTCGTTGATTGCACAAAAAAGTTTTGAATGCGAAAACACGGCTTCGTATGAAATGAATCTCTTGGAGTTGAGTAAAGAACATCATATGAGTGTAGCAGGTTTAGAAACAAGCCTAGCCCAAATGAAAATATTTGATGATATGAAAGATGAAGAAATCAAAAAAATACTATTGGAAGGTATTGAAGATATTGAAAAAGATAATAAAATGCAGGATCAAATGGTGTTGGCGTATAAAAACCAACAAATTGAACAGCTTCATGATATAATATTATCATCAAAAGAATTTCAACATCAGGAAGATGCTTTGATCAATAATCGAAATAAAGACTGGGTAGAAAAATTACCTGTTTTGATGAAAGAATCATCGTGTTTTGTAGCAGTTGGGGCAGGTCACTTAGCGGGTAAACAAGGTGTCATACAGTTACTCAGAGATAAAGGGTATGAAGTGGTGGCTGTTAATAATTAGTGGGTGCCACCAAAAAATACAATCGTTGATATTAAAGATAATATGGCAGAAATACACGCTAAAACAAAAGAAAAATAGATGTATTTTTTCAAATAGGTAAATGCATCTATCAGTGAATATTCACTTTGGGAGCCTAAATAATGACTGCTTTTGCTGCCAAATCGAAATAATAAAAATCCATTAATAAATAATATCACTGAACTTAATACCAAGGCGAATGCAATAAAGTATTTCCCTCCTTTTTCTAACATATCAATCATTTCCTCATCAATTCCATTCAACTTGATGATTTCAGTCATCAGTGCTTCGAAATTAGCCAATAGTAATACTGTGGCCAATAACAATATAGAGCCAAAAATAATAAATACAACACCGATAAACCTTGACCATTTACCAATGTTTTGCAGCTGTTCTTTTCCTGCAATATCTAAGGAAAATGTATTAGAAGCTAAAGGTTCGTTTTCCATATTTGTTTAAATTAAAATCTAGCAATGATTACGATGGTGAAAACTAAAAAGAATAATGCCAACAAGCCCAATAAAATAAGAAAAATCACGCCAATAACCAGAAAATAATTCTTTAGGTGTGTTAGTGCTTGGGTGAAATACAAATGATCTTTGTTAAACAATCCAAGGTGAATATTCTTTGAAAAATTAAGCAGATTCATCGCCAGAATAGTGGTGATTACTGTAGAGATAATAAAACTAAATACGGTACTAGCTATACTCCCTTTATTTGCAATAATGCCAAATATCAATTGTAAAAAACTCAAACCTACACTTGCAAAGGTAATATAAGCTAAATATCGTGCCCATTTTGCACTTTTGGCCATATTATCATGAAGCTGATTTGTTTCTATCTCCATATTTTCCATAGCTTGCTGATTTGAATGTAAAAGAAAGAAAATTTAAATGATATTTATGCATCACTTTTCCACAAATTATTACTAAATTCCTATACCCAATAGCTTTAAAGGAAATGCCATTGCTTTAATCTATTAAAGTTTGCTATTTAATAGGCCCTCGCAAACAATACACGTTCCTTACTTTCTTTTCCACTCAAAATACATTTACCTAATTCTTGTTTGTTGTCAAAAGGGATACATCTGATGGTTGCCTTGCTCATTTCTTTGATTTTATCTTCTGTTTCGCTTGAGCCATCCCAATGAGCGCTTACAAATCCACCTTTTGTATTTAATACTTGTAAAAAGTCGTCCCAATGATCTACTTCTGTAATGCTCTCATTTCTAAAATGGAGCGCTTTGGTGTATATATTTAATTGGATTTCTTCCAGTAATTTTTCAATATAGTCAGCTAATCCATCTAAACTTACCGAGTTTTTTTCTTTGGTATCGCGGCGGGCAATTTCTGCCACATTGTTTTCAATATCGCGTGCGCCTAATGCTATGCGAATAGGAACACCTTTCATTTCGTATTCAGCAAACTTCCAGCCTGGTCGTGTTTGGTCATTGTTGTCAAACTTTACTTTAATACCTTTTGCTTTCAATGCATCAAGGATTCCTTTCGCTTTTTCATCTATGATAGGTTGCGTTGCTTCTCCTTTATAAATGGGAACTATAACAACTTGTATAGGAGCTAATTTAGGTGGGAGTATTAATCCGTCATCATCGCTATGCGCCATCACGAGGGCACCTATTAAACGTGTAGAAACACCCCATGAGGTAGCCCATACAAATTCACTTTTATTTTCTTTATTCACAAATTTTACATCAAATGCCTTGGCAAAATTTTGACCAAGGAAGTGTGAAGTGCCTGCCTGCAGAGCTTTGCCATCTTGCATAAGAGCCTCTATACAATAGGTGTCAAGAGCCCCTGCAAATCGTTCATTTTCACTTTTTACGCCTTTTACCACTGGCATAGCCATCCACGATTCTGCAAAATCAGCATACACCTCGAGCATTTGTTTCGTTTCAATCAATGCTTCTTCTTGGGTAGCATGTGCAGTGTGGCCTTCTTGCCAAAGAAATTCGGCAGTACGTAGAAAAAGTCGTGTACGCATTTCCCATCTCACTACATTGGCCCATTGATTAATCAATATAGGTAGGTCTCTGTATGACTGTATCCAAGTTTTATAGGTATTCCAAATGATGGCTTCTGAGGTAGGGCGTACAACGAGTTCTTCTTCAAGTTTTGCCTCTGGATCTACGATTAATTTACCTGGGTTATTAATGTCGTTTTTTAAACGGTAATGAGTCACTACTGCACATTCTTTGGCAAATCCTTCTGCGTTTTTTTCTTCTGCCTCAAACAAGCTTTTTGGTACAAACAAGGGGAAATAAGCATTTTCATGACCTGTTTCTTTAAATTTTTTGTCTAATACATCTCTCATGTTCTCCCAAATGGCATAGCCATAAGGTTTTATAACCATGCATCCACGCACTGCACTATAATCGGCCAGTCCTGCTTTTAACACTAAATCGTTATACCATTTACTATAATCTTCGCTACGTGATGTAATTTCCTTCGCCATAAAAAGTTGTTGTTTTTGAATGCGCAAAATAACTGAATCTTTATGGGTATTGGAAGAAAATCAAGGAATCTATTTTTTATGCATATTTTGATTGTTCAAATCATACTTTTTTAATGATGATTTTTTTTAAATATCGTCATTTGTTAATACTAAGTTTAAATGGTTTAAATTATTAACTTTTTAATTATACATCAGTCAAAAGACGTAATTTCGAAAAAGTAATCGTCATTAATTTTTTTAAAATTTAAATCTTTAAAAATGAAAAACAATATCCTCACATTTATTCTGGGAATCATGCTTAGTAGTATGGCTGTCAATGCACAGTCATATGATGATGTGTATAGCAATGGCAATCAAAATAACAATTCACAACAGAATAATACCCAGCAAAACCAGAATAATACCCAGCAAAATAACCAAACAGAGGGTGATTATGATAATAACCTTGATGATTATAACGATGGGCAACAAAGTCAACAATCTCGTAGCTATCAATATGATGGTAATGATGATTACTATAATGGAAACGACGATGATTTTTATTATGCAACCCGTATCAGACGCTTTTATCGTCCATTTTGGGTGATTAACTTCGGATATTATAGTAGCTTTTATGCTGATCCTTATTGGTGGGATTGGAGTTGCAATTATCCATCATGGTACAATAATTATGGATGGAATAACTGGAATACTGGTTGGGGATTTAATATAGGCTGGGGTTATAATAGATGGAATAATGGCTGGGGCAACAGTTGCGGTTGGGGTAATAATTGGAATAATGGCTGGTATGGAGGTTATGGTAATAATTGGAATACCGGTTGGGGATGTGGCAATGGCTGGGGTAACGGATGGAATAATGGCTGGGGTAATGGCTGGGGTAATGGATGGAATAATGGTTGGGGTGGATATGGCAATGGATATTACAATGGATACAATAACGGTTATTACAATGGATATTGGGATGGGTTTTATAATGGAAGTTATAATGGTGGCAACAGAGGTGGTTATAAATATGGTCCAAGAACTACGATGAATAGCAACGTAAATATTGTTAGAACCAGAAACCGCCAAATGGAAGTGAATAATGGCAACTATAGAAACATGACAAGTACCCCAATTCAGGGAAATACAAAAGGTGACATGATCCGAAATAATACAGAAAGAAATTACGATGGAAGAAATGAAGGCATTCGCAATGGAAATGTAAAAAATGTTGATGTGAATAACAACCAAATGGGTAATCGTAATAACACCGTAAAAGAAAACGATGTACGAAATAATGGCAATGTAATTCGAAATAATGGCGTAAGAAATAATGACGTGAGAATGAACAATGATGTTAATCGTGGTTTTGATAATAATCGAATTGAGCAACAACGCAACGACAATACTAACCGTATGAATCAGGAACGTATGAATCAACAAAGAGCTGAGCAACAACGCATTGACAATACAAATCGTATGAATCAGGAACGTATGAATCAACAAAGAGCTGAACAGCAAAGAAATGGGAATATGAATAATTTCAACCAACAACGTAATAATGAAAGAAGAATGAATCAAGAGCGTATGAACCAGCAAAGAAGTGAAGTAAGAAGAGAAAGTCCAAGAATGGAATCACCTCGTATGGAAAGCCCACGACGCGAATCACCTCGTATGGAAAGTCCTCGACGTGAAAGTCCAAGAATGGAAAGTCCTCGACGTGAAAGTCCAAGAATGGAAAGCCCACGAATGTCAAGTCCACGAATGTCAAGTCCATCAATGAATGGCGGTGGTGGTGGAAGAAGAAGATAATAAACAACGAAACATATTAGCACACTTTGAATTTGAATGATGAATTTTAAGTGTGCTTTTTTTTGTACAAAAATTGAATACACCCTAAATAATTTCAAATGAAAAAAATATTCTATAGCATACTTGCTTTTACTTTCATCCATAATAATTTATTGGCTCAAGATGAATTTGATGCCCTTCGATATGGTTATACTACTTACAATGGTACAGCACGCTCAATGTCTATTGGCAATGCAATGGGTAGCGTTGGGGGTGATTTTTCTTCCTTATCTATTAACCCTGCAGGTATAGGCATTTACAGAAGAGGCGAATTTGTTTTTTCTCCTTCTTTTAATGTAATGACTAACAATAGTACTTATCTGGGAAATACAATCAATACCAGCAGCACAAAATTAAACTTTTCACAATTTGGGCTTGTACTTACCAGTGTAAAAAAGGGAAATGCTTATAAAAAAAGTGCATGGAAAGCAGGATCGTTTGCGTTTGGAATGAATAGAAATGAAACCTACAAAAATGAATATGTATATTCAGGAAATAATCAAAAAAGTTCCTTAATTGAAAAGTATGCTGAAGAGTTTAATGCTTTAGGTGGTATCAATGCAGTGGGAAGTGTGAGTTACCCAGCATACGCAGCCTACCAAACATGGCTGATCGATAGGGGATTTGGTGCTGACTCTAATCAAGCTGTTGCCTATGTTCCCTATGCAGATGGTATCAAACAAACCAAAAGAGTCTATGAAACAGGTGGTATGCAGGAATATGTGATTAGTGCGGGGGGCAATTATCAGGAAAAATTAATGATAGGGGCTACTTTAGGCATTCCTAGAGTGGTATACAACAGAACATTGCAATTTGATGAAGAAGATATTTCAGGCGATAAAAACAATGATTTTAAGTATATGTATTTTACTGAAAAATTGAGTACTACCGGTACTGGTATCAATTTAAAATTAGGGGCTATTTTTAAACCAGTAAATAATTTCCGTTTTGGGCTGGCATTTCATACCCCTTCCTATATACAGTTTAATGATATTTCGTACGTTGAAATGGAAACACATACTGATAGCTTATTACAAAACCCTTTGTCATCTTATACACAAGATACCGCATTGTCATTTAATTATGGACAAACCACTCCCTACAAAGCATTGGTCAGTGCCACGGCATTGTTTAACCAATATGGTTTTATTACAGCCGATATCGAATATGTCGATTATGCCAGTATGAAATATAATTATGGTCAAGGATATGAAAATGAAAGCCAATTAATAAATTCTGTCATTAAAAATACGTACAAGGGTGCAATGAATATAAGGGTTGGTGCTGAAGCCAAATTAAAAGAATTTGCTTTCAGACTGGGTGTGGCCTATTATGGTAGTCCGTATAAAAACACTGTCAACAATGCTTCTCGTATCAATATAAGTGGAGGTGTAGGTTATCGTGCTAAAAATTGGTTTTTAGATGCTGCTTATGTTTATGCTACCCAAAAAACGCAACAAATGCCTTATACATTAATTAGGGCAAATGCCGACGTACAAGCTGCTAATATTCAAAACAATGTTAGCAAAGTTTTGTTTACCCTTGGAATGAAGTTTTAATCATGTATTTTTCAATATAATACTGATGTGAAATAAGGAATAGCCCAAAAGGCCTACTACTTTATATTCTTATCAATTATTTCTATCTGCATCAACTCCTGTAAGAAAAATATAAAATGTTACTTTAATTTTTAAATGACAATGGTTTAAGAATAACAACGACACATGAATGTGAGATCAATGCTTACTGGCTTATACCAACGACACATTAAACCGACCAATGGATATTAGCTTAATTGTAATCTGTGTGGTTCTTAACCGATATTTTTTCAGAATATGTAGTCAATACATTTGTTATAAGTTCGGAGTGTAAGGATGTTAATTTACAAATATCCAATGTAATCCAAATCGGAGTGCCATGTTTTGTGCAGCATAATTGGGAAAATTAATATTGTTGCGGGTAAATAATTGTTGCAATTGATCAAATGCAATAGAAGCACGAAATCGTTTTACATTGAAATTGAAAAAATAGGTGAACTCAGGGATGTTATTGATTTTATATTGATATTGACTTACAAAACCAAAATATAATGGTGCATAGTCACTGGCAAAATAAGGAGTATTGTAACGCATATCGAAGCCAGTGGAGATGGATAGTTTTCTTTTGAAAATTTTATTTTGATAGGCAAGTCGATGTCTTGAAGCCCAAATAGGTAATTGTATTGGATTAAAAGCAGTCGTTTTTTGAATCAAAAGTTGATTGTCAAAAGCAATAGTTTTATATTGAAATGTCTTGTTGAATTGCAATTGAAATAGTGGTATAACACTTGCGTACTGTAGGGCTGTTAAATTTGTATCACGATAAAAATAATTGCCAATGAGGTAGTAATGAAAAGTCACATTGGTTTTGTAGGGAACATTTTTGTAACTCACAAACAAATCGCTGATACTTTGTTTTGCAAATGAATTGCTTGTGGAAAAATAGTTTGTGGCATAATTTGAAAAAGTATAGGGTGCAGTTTGCAATGATTGATTAAATCCAATTAAAAAAGTGCCCAGTTGATTTCCCATATTTCGGCCCGCTTGAGCATTCATTAAAAAATTGCCTATTGTATTGCCCGTAAAATATAATTTTAAGTCTGCACGATAAAGCCATTCCCTATCACTTTGCGAAGGTTTTTCAATACGTCCAAATATAAAATTATTGAAATATTGATTGTTGAGTAGGATGCTTTTTACATGTTCTACTTCAATGCCATAACCTACTTCTGCCTGCATCACTTTTCCTTTCAATCGAACATCGCCATTTAATGAAAATGCATTGCCAATTTGGGTATGAAAATTTGTGGAAAAAAGGGAATCTCTAGCTTCAAAATCATTGGCTAACCAATTGTAGTCACTCGTATCGGGTTGCACATCTTTAAATCGGTAATAGTTATGCTGGCTATAAAATGAATGTTTTACACTAAACACAGGTTTGAAGTTATATTTTTTTTCGGTACTGTCAATATTGAATATACTGTCTTTTTTACCAAAAAAATACTGTTGTTGCAAAAGCAAAGATACATTTCGGTAATAGTTGCTCACAGATGACCGGTTGATTGAAATGTTTTCAAAATTTACAGGAATAAGTCTTTTATCATTGTAAGCAGATGAAAATAAGTACTCATATGAAGTAATACCCCCATTTTCATCTTGTTGCAATTTATTGTACAACATTGCTGCGTTGACACTATATCTTTTATTATTTGAAAGGTATTGAGAACTCAAGGCAAGGTTATCATGATTTGTTTTTTGCCATTTGTAAAATCCTGGGGAATTAATTTTTCGATAGTTTACACTTACATTCCAGTCAGGGGTAATATTTTGGGTATGTAGCAATGAAATCAACTGATCGGCCTTGCTCCCATTTCTATAATAAATGTCTGTAAATGGCCTCGTTGTATTGTAAAATTTAATATCTTTTTGCTCAAATAAAAGGGGTTTAATGGCATCTAAACCCAATTGCATAGATGGGTTCATATCTGGGGTAAAACATAATGAAAATGCAGAAGAACCTGTATTACCTAAATCGACATGCCAGATTGACTGTAAAGGGTTTCGGTGTAAAAATTGAATGCTGGTGTCAATCGACTTTTTGGCTGTATCATACAATGTGTAATAATTGATTTTTACTTTATCATCTGTGGTGAATTGTTTTTTTTTGCTACTGTCTGAAATGATTTTTTGTGTGCTGATGCTTCCGTTGTTGGCTGCACCATTTGAAAAAAGCTGTGCACTCGACTTCAAACTATTCAATGAAAGTAAGAAGACGATGACAAAGGCATTTAGATAAAAAAAGAATGGTTTATGCAATGAGAAAGTATAATAAAAGATTCAAAATTAACACAGTCGGCTTTATAGTTCTCCTAATAATTCCTTAAAGATTAAGGCCATTTTTGGCGCAGCGGCATTAGCGGCTTCTAATACTTCTTCATGGGTGATCACATTCATGGCTTCTCGAATACCAATATCTGTTATAACACTCATACCAAACACTTTCATGCCACAGTGTATGGCTACTATCACTTCCGGCACAGTACTCATTCCTACAGCATCGCCCCCAATAATATGTAACCATTTGTATTCGGCTTTGGTTTCAAATGTGGGTCCTTGCAATCCAATATACACCCCTTCGTGTACATGAATTTGATTATTAGAGGCTATATGTTTTGCTTTTTGTATAAGTGAAAGTTGATAAGGTTCTGTCATGTCAGGAAAGCGTGGTCCGATGTTTTCATCGTTTTTACCTCTTAATGGATGTTCGGGAAACAGATTGATATGATCATTGATAATCATCAAATCGCCAACTTGATAGGAGGCATTCATACTACCCGCCGCATTCGATACCATGAGTAAAGTTGCACCAAGCTGTTGCATCACCCTCACAGGGAAAGTAACTTCCTGCATATGATAACCTTCATAATAATGAAAACGTCCGCTTAGCATTACCACTTCTTTGCCATTTAAAGTACCAAATAATAATTTGCCTCCATGTCCTTTAACGGTGCTTGTAGGGAAATGTGGAATTTCTTCGTAATTTAAACTGATTGAAATCGTTAAATCATTCACCAGGCCGCCAAGTCCACTGCCTAATATAATGCCAGCGATGGGTTGACTGTTCGTTTTTGTTCGAATAAAAGCTACAGTTTCAGCTAATTTTTGTAAGTCTAAGTTTTGCATGAGTGATATTGAAAATTTCTTGATTTATAATATATTTTGAGTGCTGTTTTTTTTAGTGAATCCCTACTTTATGATAAAGAGTATTGAACGATTTACTTTAAATCTATTTTGCTAAAGCTGAATGGTAACAAGTGCTGAACAGTATCAATAATATATACTTTGCCCAATTGTGCTGCCATAATTAATTTGATGTTTTGTTTGTTTTTATGTTCGCACTCAGATATAAACTGTCGGCACATACCACATGGGAATGCCGGTTGGGTATTTTCACCTTGTGGAGAAAAGTAACTGATAGCAATTGCTGAAATCGTTTCGTCAGGAAATTGAGATAATGCAGATGATAAAGCGCTTCTTTCGGCGCAAATACCCACAGGGTAAGAAGCATTTTCGATATTTACCCCCAATATGATTTCTCCGTTTTGCAGCTGTACCGCACAACCTACTTTAAAATTAGAATAGGGTGCATAAGCATTTTCTGTAATCCTTTTTGCTTCAGATAATAAATGATAATCATCATTGTCTAATTCTTTATCTGAAGAGAGTTCTATATATGAAAATTGATGAACTGGCATAAGACAAATATAGGATTTATAATCATAAAATACAGCATATCTTAAAAATCACCAATGTGTATTTAATAAGTCATAAAAAAAACTGCCAAATAGCAGTTTTTTTTATGAAGCATTCATTTGAATGGTTTAAAAATTGATATTATTTTATAATAGCTAATTTGCCGGCGTATACATGATCGCCTACAGCTACTTTTAAAAGATAAGTACCTTGATGAAATGATTCTGTATTGATTGCTTCTTTGTAATTACCATAGGCTACATGTGGAATAGATTTTGATAAAACAGTTTTGCCATTAATATCTGTAATGCTATATTGAATATTTGTAACTTGATCTACGTCAATAGAAAGGGTCGCAAAGTTTGAGGCAGGATTTGGAAATAATCTGATGTTGCCAGCTTCTTCGATGTTGTTTATACCGGCAGGCGCATTCGCCACATTATTTGCATTGATAAACATATAATCACTGCCATTTTTCTTCCAAATCATTGTTACCACTTTTAGTTTGCTTTTATCCCAGCCTGCAGGAATGGTATATGAGAATGATTTATTGAAGGTTTGGTTTGCTGTGATGGCACCATTGATTAAATTTTGTCCCCAAGTACCTGTAATGCCTCCTCTTAATACATCATGATGGGCTACAGTGCCTGTTTGTCCATTTTGAACATTCATTACACCATCCTCTACAAAATAAACGTTTACATAAAAATCACCGTTATTGGCTGCCCAAAATTTAGTGGTAGTATTGATGTTAATACTGTTGCCGTTGATGGTATAGGTGTAACCAGTACTTGCCAATACTGGAGTGTTTATAAATGAGTCAATGCTTGTTTTTACATTCGTACGTGTAATAGAAGGGTATATACCACCACCAGCTGCATATTCGGTTCTGTTAAGACCAACTGCACAAAATGCAGGCCAACCTGCAGTAGGCGCAAAATCCATTTTGAAATCATCTGCTGTTTGATTGTATAAATCACTGGCATTGTCTCCATAAGTACCCATACAAATTGCATTGGCATGGTTATCAGCTATGATGTCTTCAAATAAGGTCCAGCCCCACGAACCACAAGGTCCACACCAAGTGGCTGTTGTTTTATTAATAATTCCCAAGTTTTTATTCGGGGGTGTTTGTGCAAATAAAGTGATGCCTGAAAGCAATAAGCATGTAGAAAGGATTAATTTTTTCATATGATATGTTTTTTAAAAATTTTAAATGAAGTTTAGATGAATAGACGGTAAAAATTTAATAAATGTTAGTTTATAGGAATAAAGATACTAAAAATAGAAATAGTTCTTGGAATATTTTCTTGAAAATGAGGGTTGTCTTCTATTTTCTGATAGAGTTTATTTTGCTTATAATTTATTCAAGCGTATTCATAAACCTATATATATTCTCAGTCTAGAATACCGATAGTATGCATGTATCAAGTTTATTAGGTAAAAAAGATTCATAGAATTTCCCTTTTTTTCATTGGTTTTATGGTATTAACATAATGTATAATAGATTTATGCATAAAAAAACCATCGCTAAAGCGATGGTTTTTTTATAATCTTGATATCGAAGATTAATGAGATACTAATATTCTTGCATTGATATTTCTTGTTCCTACTTGTAAAGTAACAAAATAAATACCATCAGCTAAATTTGAAGTATTGATATTTACGTTATTAATACCACTTTGTAAGTTTGATTTAACATCGTTGATAACAGTTTGGCCAAGTGAATTTTTAACACTGTAAGAAACGGTATTTGCATCATCTAAATTTAAATGAATGGTTGTAAAATCGCCTGCTGGGTTAGGATAGATTTCATAGGTAAAACCAAAATCCATAACTTCATTGGCACTTGTAGGAGCTAAACCACATTTTGAAGTGATATAGTTTCTTAAAGCTGGTTCAGAAGTCATACCAGTGCTGATTTGATAAAATTTCTTGTTGTTACATACCACAAATACTGCAGGTACGCCATAGCTTGTAGTGCCTGGTAATAAGAATTTTTGTAATACTGCAGATGAGCTTGCTGGATTGCAAATTGGGTGTGTTGTACCAGTAATCCAATCGCCTTGGGTACCACCTGTAGTACCTTGTAAGTCAGCCAATGTAGTAGCGCCGTCTACTTCGTATAACACTACTTGTGCATCTTTCAACACAGTGCCATTAGTACCATATTTATCAGCATAATGATCCATTACGTGTGATGTATGATAACTCCAGCATGGTCCGCACCAAGTAGCAGAAAAATCGATTAAAAGGTGTTTGCCTTGATTGAATAGTGTAAAAGCATCATGAGTAGTACCATTTAGGTCAGTCATAGTGAATGTACTTGTAAGTTGAGTTCCATCTACATTCCACTGTGCATTGGTGTTGATAGCAAAAAAAGTAATTGCTATAAAAGTGATAAATTTTTTCATTTTTTTATTATTTAATTTTTGTTAAAAAAGGGTTTAAAGCATAAAGTTCCCAATAAAAGATGAAATAACCAAATAATTAAATCAAAATGTTTCTTTCAAAAGTTCAATTTTATAAATTAATAGCTAAAATTTGACATTTTGTATGTTAAACGATTTTCAGCTTTGTTGAAAAAGTAAAAAGAGAGAAAAATTTCACTAAAAAGATTTATTTTATTACCTTCGCAACCTATTTTGAATGGCAAACCTCAATTTTTGTATCTTTTTCTTTATTATATAAGCATCAACTAATGGTCTTAGTTGCACTTAATATGTGTATTAAAATGCTTGGTGGTATTGAATTTGAGGCCTAAACTGCGAAGTTTTTTTTATATAAGTAAGCTTATATGATTATTGCTTTACGAACATTCAAAATGGCAGTGTTTATTTCTATCCAATTTTTTATTTCTTTAAAAAAATAACAAAAAACAATGAGTTTCAAAAAAAACGACAACAAACAGAGACCCACATTCAACAAAATTATTATCACCTTAGCATCTCCGGATTCTATTTTAGATAGAAGTTTTGGCGAGGTGCTCAAACCAGAAACAATCAACTATCGTACTTACAAACCTGAAAGAGATGGTTTATTTTGCGAAAAAATATTTGGGCCAACTAAAGATTACGAATGTTATTGTGGTAAGTACAAACGTATTCGTTATCGTGGTATCGTGTGTGACAGATGTGGTGTAGAAGTTACTGAAAAGAAAGTACGTCGTGAGCGTATGGGACATATCAAATTGGTAGTACCTGTTGTACATATTTGGTATTTTAAATCATTGCCCAATAAAATTGGATATTTATTAGGTACAGGTTCCAAAAAATTAGAATCACTTGTTTATTATGAAAGATATTGTGTAATACAAGGTGGTGAGGCTGATAGCATGATCAGGTCTGCACTCACTATGAAAGAGTCAGAAGATACCCACATGGCTTTGTTAACAGAAGATGAATATTTAGACATTTTAGATAAGCTACCTAAAGACAATCAGCTATTGAGTGATGAAGATCCCAATAAGTTTATTGCCAAAATGGGTGCTGAAGCAGTTCATATGCTTTTATCACGTATTGATTTAGATGCCCTTTCTTATCAATTACGCAATGCTGCAGCCTTTGAAACCTCTCAACAACGTAAAGCTGAAGCTTTGAAACGTTTAAGTGTAGTAGAAGCTTTTCGTGAAGCAAACTCACATATCGTAAATAAGCCTGAATGGATGGTGATGCAGTATATTCCTGTAATACCCCCTGAGTTACGTCCTTTGGTTCCATTAGATGGTGGTCGTTTTGCTTCATCTGATTTAAATGATTTATATCGTCGTGTGATTATCAGAAATAATCGTTTAAAACGTTTGTTAGAAATTAAAGCCCCCGAAGTCATTTTACGAAATGAAAAAAGGATGTTGCAGGAAGCTATTGACAGTTTGATGGATAATTCACGTAAATCAAATGCTGTAAAAGCAGAAGGTGGTCGTGCTTTAAAATCATTATCAGACGTGTTGAAAGGAAAGCAAGGACGTTTCCGTCAAAACTTATTGGGTAAACGTGTCGATTACTCTGGTCGTTCTGTTATTGTGGTAGGTCCAGAATTGAAATTGCATGAATGTGGTTTGCCAAAAGATATGGCTGCTGAGCTATTCAAGCCATTTGTTATCAGAAAATTGATAGAAAGAGGCATTGTTAAAACTGTAAAATCAGCGAAGAAATTAGTAGAAAAGAAAGAGGCAGTAGTTTGGGATATCCTTGAAAATATATTGAAAGGTCATCCAATCATGTTAAATCGTGCCCCTACCTTACACCGTTTATCAATACAAGCATTTCAACCTAAATTGATTGAAGGCAAAGCGATTCAATTGCACCCTTTGGTATGTTCTTCATTCAATGCGGATTTTGATGGTGATCAAATGGCTGTGCATGTTCCTTTGAGCAATGCTGCCATCTTGGAAGCCCAATTATTAATGCTATCATCGCATAATATATTAAACCCTCAAAATGGTACACCTATTACCCTTCCTTCACAGGATATGGTACTTGGTTTATATTATATTTCAAAAGGCAAGAGAAACTTACCTACCGATCCCGTAAGAGGTGAAGGCATGGCTTTTTATAGCGCCGAAGAGGTAATTATAGCACACAATGAAGGTGTTGTTGATTTACATGCCTTTATAAAAGTAAAAGCATCTGTAAGAAATGCAGATGGAAGTATAGTAACCAAACTGATAGAAACAACTGTTGGCAGAGTGATATTTAATCAAAATGCACCTGAAAAAGTTGGATTTATCAACGAAATTCTTACCAAAAAATCATTAAGAGCCATTATCGGTGATGTAATTAAATACACTGATATACCAACCACTGTAAGATTTCTTGACGATATCAAAACATTGGGATTCCGTACCGCCTTTAGAGGAGGATTGTCGTTTAACCCTGAGGATTTGATTATCCCAGATGTAAAACACAAAATGTTAGAAGCAGCTACCAATGAGGTTACCGAAGTGTGGGACAACTATAACTTAGGTTTGATTACCAATAATGAACGTTATAATCAAATCATTGACGTTTGGAGTCGTGTGGATACAAGAGTTACAGAAACCTTGATTAAAGAGATGGCAGCAGATAAACAAGGATTTAATTCAGTGTACATGATGCTTGACAGTGGTGCTCGTGGTAGTAAACAACAAATTAAACAGCTTTCAGGTATCAGGGGTTTGATGGCCAAACCACGTAAAAGTGGCAGCACAGGTTCTGAAATTATTGAAAATCCAATTCTTTCAAACTTTAAAGATGGCTTGAATGTATTGGAGTACTTCATCTCAACCCACGGTGCTCGTAAAGGTTTGGCTGATACCGCTTTGAAAACAGCCGATACGGGTTATTTAACACGTCGTTTGGTGGATGTTGCACAAGATGTTATCATACGTGAAACGGATTGTGGTACTTTAAGAGGTATTGCCATATCTGCTTTAAAAGAAAATGACGATATCGTAGAACCATTGTTAGACAGAATTGTAGGTAGAACTTCATTGCATGATGTATTAGATCAATTTGGAAACTTATTGATAGAAGCAGGTGCTGAAATTACTGTAGATCTGGGTGAAGCAGTTGAAAATGCAGGTATTGATACCGTTGAAATACGTTCTGTACTTACCTGTGAAAGTAAACGCGGTGTTTGTGCGAAATGCTATGGCCTAAATCTTGCCAATGGCAAAATGGCTCAAATGGGTGATACTGTAGGTATCATTGCAGCACAATCAATCGGTGAACCAGGTACACAGTTGACCCTTCGTACTTTCCACGTGGGTGGTGCGGCTAGTTCATCTGCTATCGAATCGCAAATGCTTGCCAAATTTGATGGTAAAATTGAATTTGATAGTGTACGTACTACCAAATATACCAGCAAAGATGGAACCGAAAATGTAGTGGTAATCACACGTATGGGTGAAATGAGAATTGTCAATGATGAAGGAATTGTACTTGTAACAAGTGAAATCCCTTATGGTTCAACCTTGAAAATGAAAAATGGTCAGAAAATTAAAAAAGGTGATGAAATTTGTTCATGGGATCCGTTTAATGCGGTAATCATATCTGAAATTTCTGGTCAGGTACGTTTTGAAAGTGTGGTAGATGGTATTACCTATCGTGAAGAAGTGGATGAGCAATCTGGTTTAAGAGAGAAAGTGATCATCGAAACCAAAGACAAAACAAGAATCCCTGCATTACATGTAGAAGGGAAAGAAAATAAGTTTTATAATATTCCAGTAGGATCGCATTTGATTATCAATGATGGCGATACCATACAAAGTGGACAAATTTTAGTAAAAATTCCACGTGTTATGGGTCGTTCAAGAGATATCACCGGAGGTCTACCGCGTGTTACCGAGTTATTCGAAGCACGTAATCCGTCAAACCCTGCAGTTGTTGCTGAAATTGATGGTGTGGTTGCATTTGGTGGCGTTAAACGTGGTAACAGAGAAATCAGTATTGAAAGTAAAGACGGTATCATGAAAAAATACTTGGTGCCTTTAACTAAACATATCATTGTACAAGAAGGCGACTTTATTAAAGCAGGTACCCCATTAAGTGATGGTTCGATTACACCAAGTGATATCTTAAACATCAAAGGGCCATTTGCAGTACAAGGTTACCTTGTGAATGAAATACAAGAAGTATATCGACTACAAGGTGTGAAAATCAATGATAAACACGTAGAGGTGATTGTACGTCAAATGATGCGTAAAGTAACTATTGCAGATGCTGGAGATACCAAATTCCTTGAAGGCGATATTGTTGATAAATTAGAATTCCAAGAAGAAAATGATTGGGTATTTGATAAAGTTGTAGTGACAGATGCTGGTAGCTCAGAAAAAATGGCGCCTGGTCAAATCACTACATTACGCGAAGTAAGAGAAGAAAATTCTTTGTTACGTAGAAATGACAAAACCCTTATTCAATACCGTAATGCACAACCTGCTACCTCAAGTCCTAACTTGCTAGGTATCACTAAAGCTTCATTAGGTACCTTCTCATGGATATCAGCGGCCTCATTCCAGGAAACAACGAAAGTGCTTTCACAAGCTGCTATTGCTGGTAAAACAGACTATATGTGGGGATTGAAAGAGAACGTTATCACAGGTAACTTAATTCCTGCAGGTACCGGTATGAAGGAGTTTGAAAATATCATGGTAGGCAGTAAAGATGAATACGAAATATTGCGCAACTCACAAGACATGCTGCAATTTGATGATGAAGAATAGTTGAATGTCGAAAGACTGACAAATCATAAAAAGCATTCAGGTTTAATCCTGGATGCTTTTTTTTGATATATATAGTGTTATACCAACGACATATTAAAGATGGTCCATTTGTAATTTGCTTAAATGTAAAGTGTGTGGGCATTGTACCAAACTTTTTCAGATACCTAATAATGCATTTGGTATTTCTCAGAAATGCAGTAGCTAAGAGTCAGGAACAATAGATACCCACCATATATTGCAATTTAAAAATGGTTATAGGGCACACAGTTAGGTTGTTTTGAAATACTGCGATGAGCCCACGTAACAGATGAATCTTTAGGTTCTGCATTTTTCTGTTTGATTTCCTGTTTTACTTATATAAAAAAAAATACCTCCCGAAAAGGAGGTATTCTGTATGTTAAAAAGAGTTCTATTTATTTGGTAGCAGGTGCTGTATTGCTCGGTTGAGGTACCGTTGTAGCTGGAGGTGTTTGTGCTGGTTGGCTTGCACCTTGTTGAGGTTGTGCTGGTGCCTGACCTTCCTGAGGAGGAGCAGCAGGAATTTGAGTATTGCTTGCAGGTGCAGCTGGTGCTGGTGCAGGAGCAGGAGCGCCTACTGTTTCAGAACGTGTTTTTTGATTAATATCTGTTTTGGTTTTTGGCGCAAGCATAAAACTTAACAATGTTAATGCCAGTAACACAGAAGCAGCTACCCAAGTGCCTTTTTCTACAACATCGGTACTTTGTTTGGCACCCATCATTTGATTACCTAAGCCACCGAATGAGCCCGCAAGTCCACCGCCTTTAGGGTTTTGGATTAATACAAAAAAAGCGAGAACGCCACAAGTGATAATAATGAGTATAAAAAATAAAATTGTCATATCGTTTAATAATCTTTAATAGTTGTTAATTCCTTAATACGGTCGGCAAAGTAAAGATTTTTTTCGGGATTTCGCAAACTTAATTTTTTATACATATCAATTGCCTTGTCTATTTTACCTTGTTTCCCTAATATAATAGCCAATGATTCACTGATGATTGCATTTTCAGAAATCGAATCCATTGCTTGTTTAAAAATATCTTCGGGTATTTCTTCATTTTCTTCTTCGGTAGCAGCAGCTAATTTTTCTTTTTGCCAAGCTGTTTTTAATGCTTTCTTTTCCTTTTCTTCTTGTTTTTCCCGGGCTGTTTTATTTTTAAAATGAAAAAGCCAATCTGTAAAACTCATCATGACCATCAATGATTTGTCTTCTTCTTTTGTTGTTTCTTTGTCTTTGTATGTTTCAAATCGATTTTTAATCTGGAGTTGAAATAAATCATTGTCCTCACTTATGTCAATATTTTCCTCAATGTCCACTGACTGGGAATGTATTGTATGAGGTAAACTTAAGGCTGCTTCTACATGATTTGTATTGGGCAATTCATTAATCAGCATGAGTATATCCTCAGTAACTGGTGGTGCATTTGTTTCTGTTGTTTGTATAGGACGGTTTGCCATTTGTTGTATAAAACAAGCAAATAAGTAAGGATCTCCTTTGTAATGGGCAAGATGTGAAAGATGATTTGTTTCAGGTTGACTTTTGAACCCAAATGAAGCAAATTGTAATGCAGCAAAATAAGGATACTTTTTAGCGCTTGCTTCAATGTCAAAAGGTATTTTTGTATAAGAATCTACATTAGATGAATCGGCTAACATTTGATACAACTGTTCTTTATCCATTCTGTAAAGTTAATAATTTTGAAAATATATTGTATGAATAAATTTAATTCCTTGGGAATTGAAAAAATCTAATAGAATTATTTATTATTATTACATCTTCGAATGCCCTTTAAAAGGCATGCAAAAATTAGCATCATGGTATTAAATTATGTTTGGATTTTTTTTATTGTGGTAGGTTTTCTGGTTGCTCTCTTTAAATTAATCGTTTTAGGGGATACTGAAATATTTAAAGTATTGGTAGACGGCATGTTTAAAAAAGCAGGTGGTTCTGTGATGGAAATTGGATTGCCCCTTGCAGGTACCATGATTTTCTTTTTAGGTATTATGAGTATTGCCGAAAAAGCAGGTGGCATTTCATTTATTGCTCGTATCCTGAACCCTTTTTTAAAGCGATTATTTCCTGAGGTGCCAGATAAACACCCAGCGATGGGCGAAATGGTGATGAACTTTAGCGCCAATATGCTAGGACTCGACAATGCAGCTACCCCATTTGGCTTAAAAGCGATGCAAAGCTTAGAAGACTTAAATCCAGAAAAAGGAAGAGCGACCAATTCGCAAATCATGTTTTTAGTTTTACATACCAGTGGTTTAACGCTAATTCCATTATCGATAATTGCGTTAAGAAGTACGGGAGGAGAGGCCTATAAATCAATGGAACCAGCCTCTATTTTTATACCCTGTGTATTGGCTACCATTACCGCTACTATTGCAAGTGTCATTGTTGTTGGGATTAAACAAAAATTAAAGTTTGATGGTGTGTTATTTGCATGGATTGGCAGTTTGCTTGCTATTGTGTTAAGTATCTTATTTGTGATTTCGCATTTACCAGATGAGGCCAAAAATAATGTATCAAAAATTTATGGCAATTTAATACTCATTGCATTGATTGTAGGTATTGTATTAGGTGGTTTATGGAAAAAAATTAATGTATTTGATGCTTTTATTGAAGGGGCTAAAGAAGGATTTCATGTGGTATTAAAAATATTGCCTTATTTGGTGGGGATGTTGGTTTCCATACAAATTTTTAGAGACAGTGGCGCTTTTTTGTATGTGATTGATTTTTTTAAATATACATTTTCGATAATGGGTGCAAACACAGATTTTGTTGATGCTCTGCCAGTTGCCATCATGAAGCCATTTAGTGGTAGTGGCGCCCGGGGACTTTTGGTAGATATTTATTCAAACCCAGCATTGGGTCCTGATAGTTTTGCAGGTAAATTAGCCAGTATATTTCAAGGGAGTGCCGATACTACTTTTTATATTATCGCTTTGTATTATGGCAGTGTAGGAATCAAGAATATTCGTTATAGCATTTGGGCTGGGTTGCTAGCCGATTTTTTGGGTGTATTGGCAGCCATTATAATAGGGTATATCTTTTTTCATTAAGCCCAGCTACACATCAATTTCTTATCATTCAAATGAAAATGGACCATCGCTTATACTCAAATTAACAAGGAACTTACATGAAGAAATTTTTTCTGATTACACAATATTTACAATACATCTTCAAGGCCAAAAGTGCCCATGGGGTGCATTCGCCTTTTGTTTTCGATTTTATACATGATGTGTTAAATGATAAAAGACATTATTATGCTTTTGATGCCATCAGGCAATTACGACAGGCTATGTATCAAGATGAAACACTGTTGAAAATTGAAGATTTTGGTGCGGGTTCACACAAGCAAAATCATCAGCAGCGAAAAGTAAAAGACATTGCCAGAACAGCTGGTAGAAATGAAAAATTTGGTCAATTATTGTTTCGAATTGTGAATATATACAAACCACAAAATATTTTAGAACTTGGAACCTCTATGGGTTTGGGAACAAGCTATTTAGCACTGGCAAATGGCGAAAGTAAAGTTGTAAGTATTGAAGGGAGTCCTGAAATTGCATCGCAGGCATCGGCTCATTTTGCGAAATTGAATATACAAAATGTCATCCAAAAGGTTGGCAATTTTGACAAGGTGCTTGTTGATGTGCTCAATGAAATGCAACACGTTGATTTGCTTTTTGTTGATGGCAATCACAGAATGAAACCCACTTTGCAATATTTTAATGAAGCAAAACCTTATTTACATCCAGCAAGTATCATGATCTTTGACGATATTCATTGGAGTGAAGAAATGCATGAAGCCTGGCAACAAATCAAAAACGATACTTCGGTAAAATGCTCCATTGATTTGTTTTATTTTGGGATTGTTTTTTTTCAAACTGAATTTAAAGAAAAACAAGATTTTGTGTTGAAATATTGATGCCTACCAAACACGATTTATTCTATTGTCATTGATTTTAGAAACTTCTTTATATCCCTTTTGTATAGTATGCAAGCGTATAAGAATCTTTATTTATATAAAGGATAACAGCTTGTAATCACATTTTGTTGATAGATAAAAACAATTTCAATACCACATTGGGTGGTGCCCTTTTTTTTATAGGGTGTAACTCTTTTGCTTGTACGATAGGCTTCCTTCAGCTTGAGCAATAAAGTCGATTCAGACCAAGTGTTGGGAAAGAGGGTAGACGTTTTGTTTTTATATACCCAGGCATTTGTTTTTGGATGGCGTGTTGCTAAAGAAGCTTCCCAAATACCTTGTTCGTTAACAGGTTTTGTGATTTGAGCAATTTTATGATGCGCTGTACAGAAGTAGTGAATGCCGATACATTTGCCTTTTTTGATTTCTCCAACCATGAGATGTTTCATGACTTGAAGAAGTTCAACATCCAGTGCTTCGTCAGACGATATAGGCTTATTCATTGATTCAGCTAAGAAACGTATTCAATTATAATACCACTTCTTTTTCCATTCGCACACCATTTCGTATGATGATTACTTTGATAGTATCGCCTTTTTTAAAAGTCGACAAAGCCTTCATATAATCTTTAACGGATTCGATAGGGAATTGAGCAAGTTGTATTATAACATCGCCACCCTTAAGTCCAGCTTTGGCAGCAGGTTTATTGTCTGATACACCATCGAGTCGCATCCCTTTTTCATCATAGGTATAATCAGGCATCACACCAAGTGTAACTTTAAACGACATTTTACCAGACTCGGGATTCATGGTTTTGAAAAATGAAAGTTTAGGTTTGTTATCGAGCTCCTGTATGAGGTCAATCATAAATTCAATAACTTTTACTTCACCTTCAATATTTATTTTTTCAATATCATCTGATGGTTTATGATAATCGCTGTGCTGACCCGTAAATAAATGAAGAACCGGGATGTCTTTTAAATAAAATGAAGTTTGATCGCTAGGTCCGATTCCTGCACTATCTGATTTAATTGAAAAGTATGTATTCGTTTTGGCAATTGCATCATTCCAGGCAGAAGAAGTGCCAATACCATAAAGAAGCAGTTTTTTTGAGCTGTCGTTGAGTCGGCCTATCATATCCATATTCAACATGTAATTTATTTTTTCTAAAGGTATTGTTGGGTTGTCGCACCATTTTTTTGAACCAATTAATCCCAGCTCTTCACCTGAAAAAGTCATAAAAAGGATATTGTTTTTCTCTGTTATTTCATTTTCAGTAAAATAGCGGGCCAGTTCAAGTACACCTGCAACGCCACTGGCATTGTCGTCGGCACCATTATGTATTTTACCTTCGGGGTTTGCATCAAGGCTATTGTGATCGTATCCAAGACCAAGGTGATCATAATGTGCACCAATAACAATCGTATTTGGGGCGCCATTATCAAGAAATGCTACTACATTGGTACCTTCACGGGGTTCTGTTTTAGGTGAGGTGCTATCATGTGGGTTTTTACTTACTTTATAGTTAAAGGTATAATAAAACCCATCATTGCCCATAGGTTCGAGACCGAATTGTTTAAATTTTTTAGCAATATATCGTGCTGCTTTGATTTCTTCCTGAGAACTTGTGGCTCTGCCTTGTAAATAATCAGAAGCTAAATATTCTATATGGTTATATATATTCTCTGCGTCAATACGTTGTGCTTTTATTGAAAAACACCCAAAAAACAGGAAAGAAAATAGTAATATCTTATACATGGTTGTTGTTTTTTTTAGTCTTCCCAATCAGCAATAAACAAATTGGTATCGCGTGTACCATGATTATTTCTGTTGGATGAAAAAATTAATTTTTTGCCATCAGGCGAAAACATTGGAAATGCATTGAAATTACTTTCTGAGGTAATCTGTTCAAGACCAGTGCCGTCAGTATTAATACTATATAATTGAAAATTAAATCCTTTTTCACTACCATGATTACTCGAAAAAATAATTTTTTTGCCTGAAGGGTGAAAGAAGGGTGCCCAATTGGCTTTGCCAAGGTTTGTAATTTTTTTTACATCACTGCCATCCACATTACATGTATAAATTTCCATATTGGTAGGTGCCACAAGGCCACGTGCAAGTAAGTTTTTGTAATCAGCTATTTCAGCTTCTGTGGTAGGACGAGATGCTCTGTAGACTATTTTTTGGCCATCAGGAGAAAAAAAGGCACCACCATCATAACCTAATTGATTGGTAATTTGTTGTTGATTGGTACCGTCGATATTCATGGTCCATAATTCTAAATCACCACTTCGGGTACTTGTAAACACAATTTTATCACCTTTTGGAGATACGGTAGCTTCTGCATCATACCCTGAAACTTGGGTAAGTTGTTTTTTTATTTTCCCTTTTTTGTTGGCGATATATATATCAAAATCACCAAAAACACCCCATAGATACTTTCCTTTAATGATTTCTGTTTGAGGGCAAACATGGGAGCCTTTAAAAGTAGAAGCAAACAATATGTCTTTACCATTGGGCATATAGTAGCTACAAGTAGTTCTGCCAAGACCGTTGCTGATACGCGGAGGAATATAAGTGGAATCTTTAGCTGCTTTTTCGATATTGAGGTCAAATATCTGATCACATTCAAGGCCCCAATTTTTATTGTTGCTTTGAAAGCTTAAATTTTTACCATCAGAACTGAAATAGGCTTCTGCATTGTCACCGCCAAAAGTGAGTTGACGGATGTTTTTCAGGTGTTTTTCCTGGGCATTTAATGTTTGGGTAAAAAGGACTAAAAATAATAAACTATTAGCGATCATTCTCATGGGGCGCAAAGGTAAGTCAAGCAATGTAAGTTTTGGTATAGAAAAATGTTATTTACCTTTTTTTGTCGTTAAAAAAAAGCCTAATCATACGTGAGGTTTTATATTTATATATAATGATCATAACCCATTAACTATTAATCTTCATTTCATGTATTTAGTAAAGGTATACGGTTTTAACTTGACTTATCAGGGATTAAATAGATTTATACATGGGGAAACATATTTTTTAGGGCTTAGAATCATGAAATACTAAAAAAAGTGTTTACAACGGATGTATAAAATAATGTTTTCTTTTAGTAAAAAACTATGTAATGATTGTACAATGTTTTAAGTCATTTTATGATTCAATAAAAAATCTTACGATTCGTTTTTTGCATGAGAACTTCAAAATGGAGCTCATTTTGGATCAAAAAGTCAAAAAATTACATTTGTCCCAAACGATGTAAAATAGGCATGTTGCACGCAAAATTTAATACAATTCAAACAAAAATTATGAGAATGCAAAAAAAGGATATATTTTTAAGCCAAATTTTCAAAAGAACAATGAAGAAATTGATTTTCAGCCTTTCGCTATTACTTGCATCTCAGGTATTATTTTCGCAGCAATATTATCCCATGGCCGATCCTTGTGATCCTGATAAAGTATTTGAAAAGCTTCCCTCTGCAGCCTATGACAACAATTGTGTATTTAAACTTAACATCACAAGTCAACCATTCAAATATTTCCCCATTGAAATATACAGATATCCCAATTTGAAGGAATTGAGTTTGCAAAATACCAATATCAGCAGTATTCCGGTAGATATTTACTTATTGGGTGAATTAGAAGTACTTGATTTGTCAAATAATAACTTAACAACATTGCCAAATACCATTGGCGAAATGAAAAAATTGCGAAAATTGATTTTGCGCAATAATAAATTAAATACCTTACCTCAGGCTATTTCTAATTGCAAAAATTTAGAAGAAATAGACATCACGGGCAATCCCATTAATTTTTTACCTGCCGAAATCAATAGCTTACTCGCATTAAATAAATTTCACTTTAGCGGTAATCAAGTAAAAGATCCAAAAGTAATGATGCAGTTAGTGCGTCAAATCAAAAACTTAACACATCTTGATTTAAGTGGTTGTAACCTCAATTTTGTACCTTCAGAAGTGAGAACCTTAAAAAATCTTCGTGCTTTAAATTTGTCTAACAATAACATACATTTTTTACCTTCTGAAATAGGTAATTTAACTAATTTGGAAGTATTGGTTTTAGGTGAAAGTGCAAATCCTGGAAATAAAATTTATGATTTGCCCGCTTCTTTTGCAAATCTTAAAAACTTAAAAGTATTAATGGCAGCCAATAATAATTTTGTTGGTTTCCCTATTGTTTTAGCTTCTTTATCTAATCTGGAAGTACTCGATTTGAGTAACAATAGAATGGAAGAGTTACCTGCTGAAATAGGTATGATGAAAGGATTACAATCTTTAAACTTAATGAATAATCAATTGACTGATGTTCCCTTAGAAATTGGTTCATTAACTAAACTTACTCAGTTTGATTATGCAGGAAATCCATTTACTGCCCAAACCCAGCAAAAAATAATGACTTTGATGACAACGGGTACTTATACTGAACCTGTTAAAGTAAAGACTGTGATTAAAAAGAAGAAAAAAGTCACAAAAAGAAGAAAAAGATAAAAAAACAAACAATATTTTATACCAAAGCACTGCAACAACCTATAAAATTGCAGTGCTTTTTTTTTAATACCACAATCAAATTTTTATGAAAAAAGGAATATTTGTTATTATGCTCATCATGTTTTGCAAACAACTCGAAGCGCAAACAACCATTGTTGATAGTTTTGTTCATGGAGGGCTGATGCGAACTTATCGATTGTATATTCCTGCCATCTATAATGCCAATAACGCTGTACCTGTAGTGTTAAACTTGCATGGGTATACCTCCAATGGGTTGCAACAAGAATTGTATGCAGATTTTAGACCCATTGCTGATACCGCTAATTTTATCATAGCACATCCTGATGGTACGTTTGATGCAACGAATAATAGGTTTTGGAATGTATTTGGATTGTCGCCGGTTGACGACAATGGTTTTTTGACAGCATTGTTAGATACTATTGCCACCCATTATACAGTCAATCCCAATAAGGTTTATGCAACTGGTATGAGCAATGGAGGATATATGAGCCATCAGCTGGCATGCAATGTGAGCAATCGTATCACTGCTATAGCTTCTGTAACAGGTACCATGACCATGGCTATGAAATTAACCTGTATGCCAGCGCATCCTACGCCTATGATGGAGATACATGGTACAGCCGATGGGGTAGTGCCATATGGTGGCGCGGGTGTCAATTTGCCTATTGATACAGTTGTAGCTTATTGGGTTGCAGTCAATCAATGCAATCAAGTGCCAAGCATCAATGCGGTACCTGATGTTGTGGTGAATGATGGATGTACAGCTACACATTCTGTATACAGTGGTGGTATGAAAGGTGCTGGTGTTGAGTTTTATAAAATCAATGGCGGAGGTCACACTTGGCCTGGGGCGCCCATTAATGTAGGGGTTACCAATATGGATTTTAGTGCAAGTAAAGAAATATGGCGATTTTTTAGTCAATATACCTTGAGTAATTTAACCACAGGTTCTATGGATCAAATGGCATCTAATAGCCCTTTTTTTGAAATTTATCCCAACCCTGCAGTAAAGAATATCAATATACGTTTTGCTAATCAGCAATCCAAAGTAGTGAGTATATATAATACTATAGGGGAGAAAATATATAGCAATCTAACGAGTGATGGTTTGTTGAATATTCCCTTCAATTCGAGTGGGATTTATTTTTTACAAGTGAAAGATCATCAACAATTTTATACAAAAAAAATAGTGATTGAGTAGTTGTTCATACAGATGAATGATATTGCATAGGTAATGCAGCATCCTTTATTGACAAGCATTTTCGCCTTTAGCCACCGATTTCAGGGTGCTTCAATATCTTACAAAGAAAAATTTAGTAAAGGATAAACAGCTTACTTTTAAACAAAGTGTCGTAAATAGTTGGCATCAATTTCGTAGTTGGATGAACATTCATGATGAACATGAAGAAAACCACCCGCAGGAAAAGGGTTCTCCTCATGACGTAGAAAAGACAGCATCATAAACTACTTATGCACATTTGAGAGCTGAGTCATGAAATTCATAGGATTTTTTTTTAATTTTTTTACCTTTGCACATGCTTTCCGATTTTCCAGTACAAAACGAAAAAGAAACCCGCGCCGGATTTGGTGAAGGGATATATGAAATAGCCAAACAAAACCCTCATGTAGTGGCTTTGACAGCCGATTTGGCGGGCTCTCTCAAGTTGAATGCGTTTATAAAAGATTTTCCTGAACGTTTTATTCAATGTGGGATTGCTGAAGCCAATATGATTGGCATTGCTGCAGGTATGACAATTGGTGGTAAAATACCCTATACTACCACTTTTGCCAATTTCAGCACCTCAAGGGTTTATGATCAAATTCGTCAAAGTGTTGCCTATAGCGGAAAAAATGTGAAGATATGTGCTTCTCATGCCGGGCTTACCCTAGGCGAAGATGGTGCTACACATCAGGTACTTGAAGACATTGGCATGATGAAAATGCTCCCTGAAATGACTGTGATTGTACCTTGCGATTTTAATCAAACTAAGGCGGCTACAATGGCTATTGCTTCCTATGAAGGTCCCGTTTATTTAAGATTTGGTCGTCCTAAATGGCCAAATTTTACACCTTTAGACAAACCATTCGAAATTGGGAAAGCGCAACAAATACATGAAGGCAGTGATGTAAGTATTTTTGCTTGTGGGCATTTGGTTTGGGAAGCCATGAAAGCAGTTGAAATATTAGAAAAAGAAGGAATTCATTGTGATTTGATTAATATTCACACCATCAAACCCTTAGATACAGCAGCTATTATACAATCGATTCAAAAAACAAAGTGTATTGTTACCGCTGAAGAGCATCAACAAAATGGTGGTCTTGGTGATAGTGTTGCACAAGTAGCCAGCATGTATTGCCCGGCACCTCATGAGTATGTTGCGGTGAAAGATACTTTTGGTGAAAGTGGGAAACCAATGGATTTACTTGAAAAATATGGTTTAAATGCGGCTTCTATCATTGCATCGGTAAAAAAAGTTATCGAAAGAAAAGCTTGATATTCGTCTTGTAATTACTAAAATTTATCTATAAAACCAGCATTTAACAATTAATTTTGATACTATTGGTTAACTTTACGTATCAATTATTTGAATTTAATTGGGCTAAAATCACAGATAAACACTACGTATGAAAAACTCCATCCTTAAAATTACCCTCCTTTTGCTGTTGGCAATCGGGTATTCCGATATTGGTTTTGCAAAAAGCATTGATGAAAAAGAAACTTTTCATGATGCCAAAACATCCAAATACATTCAATTTGTTTATAATAAAATCAAATTCAACAAAAGCAATAAATTAAGTTTTGAGGTATTCAAAACAGCTTTTTATGGCTATCTTAATATGTTGGAAGCTGGTAAAATTTCGAATGAGAATATATTATCTATTTGTGACTTTACCTTGTCGAGTACTAAAAAAAGACTTTGGGTAATCGATTTAAAAAATAAAAAATTACTTCAACACTCATTAGTCGCTCATGGCATGGGTACGGGTGATGAATATGCTACAGCCTTTTCAAATCAACCCGAATCACACCAAAGTAGTTTAGGGTTTTATGTTACCGCTGAAACTTATATCGGTAACAATGGTTATTCGCTGAAGTTGCAAGGAGAAGATGGCAGTTTTAACAGCAACGCTTACGAAAGAGCCGTGGTGATACATGGTGCAGCCTATGTAAGCGAGCAGTTTGCAAAAGACAATGATCGTTTAGGGAGAAGTCATGGTTGTCCTGCTTTACCAGTAGAAACAGCACCAGTGATTATTGATCAGATAAAAAATGGCAGTTGTTTTTTCATATATCATACAGCAAATAATTATTTAGCAAAATCAAGATGGTTAAATTCATCTATAAGCACTTTGCCAAAAGAAGCGGATTTGATGGATATTCATACAAATGATGTTAAGAATAATCCCCGTTATGTAAATATAAAATCAAATGACAAACCACTTGAAAATGTAGAAGGCGATATGGCCATGGTAGAACCCAAAGAGAAAATTATTTCTTCTGTTGTAATTATTAATCAAAATAGTAGAACTGGGGTGAGTGATACTACTCTAGTAAAATAGTGGTATTATTGTAGCAAATTTATTTTTGTTTGCAGATTCTGATCTTCATATTTTACCTCCTCTTGGGTTTCCTTTTTTTGTGGTATTACAAATTTGAATCTAATACCGGATTATCAATCAGTGTTATTTGTTTATTGTTTTTATGTAAAGTAGTGGCAGGCACTGTCAACATGTATGTTCATTTTTATGCTGTAGTGACGAATGATATTGGTTTTTTTCATTGGCAGGCCATTCGTGAGTTAAATGAGCTTCGCCTTAATCCGGCTGGTTTTTTTTATGATTGGTTATTTAATTGGGGAGATATCCGCAATGGGTTCAATTTTTCGTCCCCTAAATGCAATGTATTTTGGAAAGACTTAGGAATTTTGGTTCATACTAAATACATGACCTTTGCCAACATATTATCATTGGGTAATCAATATGTAAATGTCATTATTTACAATGTCCCATTTTTTATTGGTCAACTCTTTTTATATAAAACATGTTATCAGCTACAGCCTGAAAAAAAGTGGCTTTATGTTTTTGTAATTTTTTTAATTCCCTCAGTGCTCTTTTGGTGCAGTGGTATTCACAAAGATGGTTGGGTACTGGCTGCTTTTGGGGCTATTGTTTATAGTATGAATGGGTATTTGCATCATCGTACTTACAAATATTTGTTAGGCCTTGTTGTCAGTTTATTTTTCTTATTTATCGTCAGGTACTTTTATATGATTACCTTATTGCCTGTTTTGTTGTTGTGGGCTTTCACCTATTCTAGAAAAAATAAGTTGCGTTATTTTGCCATGGCTTTATTATTGACCAGTTTGGTGTTTTTTAATATACATCGTGTGATTCCAGCACTGAATCCGATGAAAATGATTCAAAGCAGACAACATGAGTTTTTTGGGTATATTGGTTATTCAGATATGAAAACGCCCAAACTTGAAAATCATTTCAATAGTTATTTGCAAAATTTACCTTCTGCTTTGAATCATGTTTTTTTACAACCTGTCATTATATCGGACGCACCTTTAAAATATCAAATATCATTTCTTGATAACCTGTTGATACTTCTATTGATGGGTGTACTGATGTTTCATTTTAAAAGAAAAAATACTTCAGAGGGGCTTTTTATCGCATTGTTTTTATATGCCATTTCCATTTATATATTTATAGGATATACTATTCCTAATTGTGGTGCCTTAGTGAGGTATAAAAGCGAATTTACCGTTTTGCTGTTGGTATCACTGGTAGGATTGAGCGAATGGAATGCGGTCAATCATTATTTAAATAAAAAGCTATCGGGCACCAAATAATCCATATTTCAAAATACAGTAGATCGCCCTAAATCCATCTTTCCAGCCAATTTTCTTCCCTTCTTCATAGGTACGACCATAGTATGAAATGCCTACTTCATATATTCTGATACCTTTGATACGGGCTAATTTAGCGGTGATTTCAGGTTCAAAGCCAAAACGATTTTCAACCAGATTAATCGACTGGATGATTTCTCTTTTGGTCATTTTGTAACAGGTTTCCATATCTGTTAAATTAAGATTGGTAAACATATTCGAAAGACGTGTCAAAAACTGATTTCCTATGCTATGCCAGTAAAACAAAATTCGATGCGGCTTACCACCCATAAATCGCGAACCGTAAACGACATCAGCTACACCATTGACAAAAGGTTTAAGCAAAATATTAAATTCTTCAGGGTCATACTCTAAATCAGCATCTTGAATGATTACCAAGTCACCTGTTGCTTGTTGTATTCCTGTATGAATAGCGGCCCCTTTACCTTTATTGATTTCATGTTTGTAATAGGAAATGGACAATTCAGGATTGGCTTGTTGGTAATGCAAGATTGACTCTTCCGTATTGTCTGTAGAACAGTCATTCACAATGATGAGTTCTTTCTCTATGTCATGAATCAACTTCACCGCCTTCACTTTATTTAAAATCAGGTGTATTGTTCGGGCTTCATTATATGCGGGTATGACTATGCTTAATTTCATTGGTGTGGACTAAAAACAAGGTGCTAATATAATCAATTCTATTTCATTACTTTGTAAAAAAAATATTTATGGGAAAATCAGTTGAAGAATTTAATAGCTATCGCGAACGTACAAACAACATCATATTAAGCAAACAAAATAAAGTAATCAATCGATTATATAATTTAGATACCAATACCTATATGGAAGGGGCGCTGAATGTCAAAACCAAAGAAATGTTAGGTTTAGTGGCATCAATGGTTTTGCGTTGCGATGATTGTATTAAGTATCATGTAGGTAAATGTCATGAAACAGGAACTACCACAGAAGAATTATATGAAGTGTTTGCAATTGCCAATATCGTAGGGGGAACCATTGTAATTCCACATACAAGAAGGGCCGCTGAATATTGGGAAGAGTTGATGGAAGGGTAAGGGGTAAGGCTTAAGTAGTAAGGTAGTTTTGTACAAAATAAAATGCCTAGACATTATTGCAAGGATCAAGTTAATTACTAGGAAAATGGACTACACATTTATTGATTTTATCAAATAGCTTATAACCTTTGCTATTTCAACATGCTTTCATTTTTTGTACAACTTACTCAATATCAATATCAAAGTTCACTAAATCGACAAACTGATTTAAGCGTTTGGTAATGTCATTGCGATTGATTTCTTTGAGTCGTTCAGCGCCAAATTTTTCTACTACAAAACTGGCCATTGCTGAGCCAATGATAATGGCTGTTTTCATATTATTGTATGATATATCTTTTGTATGTGCCAAATGACCAATGAAGCCACCAGCAAAAGTATCGCCAGCACCTGTTGGGTCAAATACTTCTTCCAAAGGAAGGGCTGGTGCAAAAAACACATGATTTTCATGAAACAATAAAGCACCATGCTCGCCTTTTTTTATGATGAGGTATTTGGGGCCCATTTCCATGATTTTTTGGGCCGCTTTTACCAATGAATATTCTCCACTCAATTGACGGGCTTCTCCATCATTTACCATCAATAAATCAACCATGGCTATGGTATTTTTCAAATCATCCATGGCAATATCCATCCAAAAGTTCATGGTATCCATGATAATGAGTTTTGGACGTGTTTTTAACTGTTCAATGATTTGTTTTTGTAAAGAAGGCATCAGATTGCCCAGCATCAAAAACTCACAATCCTGATACGAATCAGGCACCTGAGGATTAAATTTTTCCAATACATTTAAGTCGGTAATTAAGGTGTCGCGTGTATTCATATCCATATGATAACGACCACTCCAGAAAAATGATTTTTCGTCTTTTATTTGCTCTACACCTTCAAACTGTACCCCTTTAGCTTTTAATGCATCAATTTCTTCAGCAGGGAAATCGCCACCGATAATAGAAATTTGTTTGATTGTATGGGTAAATTGTGAAGCGCTCCATGCAGCGTATGTGGCTGATCCACCTATGATTTTATCGGTTTTGCCAAAGGGTGTTTCAATAGCATCAAAAGCCATCGTACCTGCGATTAATAAAGACATGTTATATTGGTTTTTTTAATTGTGCGCAAAAGTAATGAATACATTTGAGATGTAATACTTTTGAGTCATTCAGTATGCTCTGCTTTGAATATTACCGCTGTTTAAGATGCTATAGGTTCAAGTGGCTGTTTACATAGGTTCATAACAACATGTTTAGCTTTGCTTACGACTTCCTGCATATATTTCATACCTAACCAGTCGAGCTTCTAAATTGCCATTGTACACTTTGATTTTAGGCAAAGGTTTTAGGCCTACATATTTTAGGGCTTCCAAGTTAGCCGTGATCATCCAGGCATCGGTATTGGGATAATTTCTTTTGAGGGTATTGCCTATATCACTATAAAATTCTTCGGTATGGATATTAATTCTTTCATCGTAGGGTGGATTAAATAAAATAAATAATTTGCCTTCTTGTTCTTTTTTACTATCAAAAAAATCTTCATGCATCACCTCTATATACTCTTCAAGATAGGCATTGTGAATATTTATTTTTGATTTTTTAATGGCTGTAAAATCAATATCATAGCCTTTTATTTTAAAATTAAACTCTCTCGTTTTTTTTAGCAAATTCTCTTTGATGGTTTCAAATAAAGCATTGTCATAATCGGCCCATCGTTCACATGCAAATTCAGCACGATTGATATTTGCCGGTATGTTACATGCAATCATAGCGGCTTCTATCAGTATAGTGCCACTACCACACATCGGATCAAGAAAATCGCATTGACCGGTCCACCCTGCAAGCAATAATAATCCGGCGGCCAATACCTCATTGATCGGTGCAATATTGGTATCTGTTTTATAACCACGCAAATGCAAAGAAGCGCCTGAACTATCGAGTGACACTGTACACTCTGATTGATTGATATGAATATTGATACGCAAATCAGGTGAATCAATATCTACGCTTGGTCTGACCCCTTTTTGGTTGCGAAATTGATCAGCAATGGCATCTTTTGTTTTTAAGGCAATGTATTTTGAATGATTAAAATAGTCAGAAAAAATGGTGGCATCAATGGCAAATGTTTGTGTTTCGTTGAGATATTCTGACCAATTCATTTTATAGATGCCTTCATATAAATCAGTTTCATTTTTTACCGTAAAAGAATGAATGGGTTTAAGTATTTTAATGGCTGTTCTACAGGCAAGGTTCGCTTTATACATAAAACCGTTATCGCCTTCAAAGCTCACCATGCGCATGCCTTTTTTGATATTGAGGGCACCTAAGTTTTTTAATTCTTCGGCAAGTATATCTTCAAAACCAAATAAGGTTTTGGCCACCATTTTAAAATTAAATCCCATAGTATGAATAAGCCTGCAAATTACAACGGAATTCTTTTGATTTGAAGGTAATTATGAATGGTATCAATTATTTTGGTATTTCGGGGATAGAAAAATAGATACCCATTGATATTATTCGTTGATCGTTTCTTATATAAAGGGAGTATTAGTATATTTGAAATTATGAAGTTGAAATTATTAGTCCTTTGTTTAAGTTCTTGTATGTTGTACCTGGCTATTGGATGTAATCAAAATAGGAAATTGACAAAAGCGCAGCAAACCGCGATACACTACTTATACAGACCTGCATTGATTACAGATACCTTTTCAAGATTGATGTGGCATCATTCGATTGATTTTAGAGGGTATGATACAGAAAAAGAGTTGTTATATTTTATTGTCCAAAAAAATCTTGACAAGTCTGCCATGTTACAATTACTAACCCTTGACAGCGCATATATTGAGTATGCGCCTTGTGATAGCGGAATATGTGAGTTTGGGGGTATGAGAGGTGTTATTGACGGTTATTATGCATTTAGAATCCCTAGTCATAATTTAAAAGTAGACACCAACAAAGTGTTATCCTATGTAGCCGATAGTGCAAAGCAGTATGTTTCCTTTGTAGCATTGATGAATGAAAACGATACTACGTTGTATTATAATTTTCCCAAAACGGTTGATTTAACTCCTTATTTTGGAAGAGAAGTATATGCCACAAATATAGGGGCTTATATTTCAAAAAAAGGACATGATAATGTCATTCATCAATTAGCGGAAAAGCTAACGCAAGGCTTGCAAACAAAGGAAGAGAAAGCACAGGCATTGTTGCGGTTTGTAACGAATCAAATTACTTATAGTTATGAGGATTTATGGTATGAAACTGAAATTGCCAAACGTGCCCATGAAGTCTTGTTGAGCGGAGATGGAGATTGCTCAGCAAAAACCACTTTATATGCTTCTTTGTTAGAGCAATGTGATATTCCCTATTGCTTATTATATTATAAAAATCATGTAAATGTGGGTGTGCAAGGAAAATTTGAAGATACCAATGGCTATATACAAGTGATTCATAATATTAAATATGCTGTAGCTGAAACTACGGTTGAAAATTTTATCATCGGAAAGTCAAGCATAGAAAATGTTTCGATCATCAGCAAATTGCAATTTTATCAACAACCCCGTTTAGGAGCTACTATTTTTAATGCGATTACAAATGAGCCTTTTCAATTTGCAAACTTCGATATTGAATAGGCTATATTCCTTGTTTATTTATAAACGCTACAATGCAAATTTTAAAGCCATCCCTTCAATCATATTATGATTCAGATATGATAATAAGGGATTAAAACAGCGTCGTATCACAACAGCATGAGAATGACCATTAACTACAACAAGATGTAAAAAATAGGGGTAATATATTATAAACTAATTGCGATTACTCTTTCGTAAATTTTTGGTTGATGATTTTTTCTCCGATCTGAATGCCAAGCATATAATTTCCCTTTGCAAATGTTTTGCTATCAAGGGTATAAGAAGCACTGTTGATATTTTTAATCGATTTCAAGAGGGCTCCACTCATGGTATATACATTGATTTGATTGATTGGGTTGCCATTTTGCACATGGATACTTGTAAATGCTGTGGCAGGATTTGGATAAATCGCAATCATTTGTTGTGACGTGAGTTCATTGACAGATACAGGGAAGTCTACCACCGTAGCATAACCCATATAGGGGGTGTAGTTTTGTTTTGTAGCGGTAATAAATACAGTATCAAGGTTTAATAATGCTGGAAAGGTAAAAGCAGCTACGCCATTTACAACGGTTGCACTTGCTAAATATTTACCTTGATAATACAAACCAATGGTTGCACCATTCACAGGGCAGTTTACCGAATACCAGGTAGCATTTCTTCCAATTTGTGTGGTATGGGTACATGTAATGCTGCCTTCATTTTTATTGTATAATGGAATGGTAGGGTCGCCAAAAAATATCCAGGTATCGGTCATGTCACTACCACCTGTAGGGTCATTAAAGGTATTGTATTGATCATTCATAGAGCAACATGCATTTACACACAATGCACCTAATCGGGTTTTTAAATTGTTGGGTCTTGCACCTCGCATGATGGCATTAAATTCATCCTGGGCCTGCATTGGTTCATCCCAATATTGGTCAATACACGACATGAAACTTGAAAGGGTGCCTAAGGGTATTGTACTATTTCCTGCTCTTATTAAAGCTTCGGCAAAACATGTTTGATTTTTAAAATTACCTGGACTGCAACCTACTACCAGAAAAAAGGGAAGTTTATTGGGGTTGTTTAAAGTAGGGACATCAGCAGTTTGAAAGCTTGTAGTGACAATGCCATTTGTACTTCCATGACCTGCATAATTAATTAAACTAACACCACTATTGACACTGGATTCAAACATCAAGGCATCAGGATATCCGGCAGCGTCATTCCAGCCTTGCGATACGGGGCCATCATAAAGTTCAAAAGAATTGGTATAATTATATTGATTTTTATTGCTGTCAACTATATCATGTATATGTTCAAAGTCATATTGATTGTCGTCACCAGTACCTTGTTCACTTGCAATACCTAACTGTTGACTCATCCAGTTGCCATTCGTATTGGGTGTTTTTTCATAAGCCATGGAACGGTTTACGATGTTTCTTATTTCTTCAGTATTTTCACCTGATAAACGTCCCACAATAAATTCGGGGTAATGGTCATTATTGTTGATATAAGCATAAGCAATATCTGAAGGTCCTGCTAAATTGGGATTGGTAAATGATTCATTCATGGAAGGAATATTGGTATTGTCGCCAACAATAATCATATTGCCAATTTGATTGTTTTGGTAATAGTATTTTGCTAATGCGGCAATAGTTACTTCGTTTACACCGCCTGTGATGGTGTCGGTATTGACTAAAAGAGTATTAAATCCTTTCATTGATTTCCATTTTACGAATGGCGTTATTTCAGATAAGTATTGGGCTGGGCAGAGAATTAACAATTGTCCATTTTCGAGCACTGGGCTATACCTGGTTTTTTTAACTGTTTTATAATTAATGAACAGATTTTCATAAATGCCGTCATACAATTCATTGATGCGAGCTGGCATTTCAGTGTTGGTAAGGGTATTGATTGTGGAGGTCCCTGTGTAGGTAATTTTTATTTTCAAATCGGTATACACCCTTAAAACTTTTGTAACAGGGTTGTATTGTACAGGGTCAATTTGTACTGTTTGTCCCCTAAAATCGCGCAAAATATAAGGGGTATTAAGCAATGCCAGCTGAGAAGGGAAAAAAGCATTGGTTTGGTAAATATCGCTGTAAGTATAAGGGATATCAGCCGGATTGATAGTTCGTAAAATTTTTCCTTTTGAAGGTGCAATTGCTATATCCTGATACTCAGTATAATGACTTTCCAGTATTTCAATTTGACTGTTTTTTTGATTGGGGATGAGCAATGAAAAAATAAGTTTAGGCAAGTTGGGAGCTCCTTTCTGTAATAGGGAAGTGCCTTTGTCAACGGTAACAATCTGTGCTTTGCCCAGTGGTGTTGTAACGCTGTTTTGCTTCAGGTCACCCACTTTTATTTCAATGAGGGTATGCGTGTTATTACTTTCTGTGACGGTGTATGAAGTCTGTTTTTGTGCCATGACATACATGGAACATAATAAAATGAGCAGAGTGTTTATTGTTTTTTTCATAATATACGATTGTACAATGTTCAAGATTATATATTGATTTTACTTCAATATTAGATTTAAAGTTAAAATTAAATGAAAAATCGCAATTATGTTGTTATTTTTACAAACTTTCATGCTGTTTCGCCTTTTTTGTCGACACAGTTGAGTGTACCTCGGGGTGTTACGCTAAGCGTATCTGAGATAATACCCGCAGAACCTGGAACAGATAATGCTGTTTAGGAAAGGTAAGCGAAGCACTTTTCACTTACCCTTATATATTGTGTAATCGTCATAACCCTTAAACAAGTGGTGTTATGACACAAAAAAAGTATTTGTGTATGTGTAAGAAAACAATTTTCTTCGTCGGTTTGATGTTACAGGCATCTTTGATTTTTTCACAACGGAAATCGATGGTTCCGCCTGATAGTTTGCAAAATGTTGAATTGCCTGTGGCAGTTATTCGGGCTAACCTGCAACAGTCGGTTTCATTGCATGAAAATGCACCCAATAAATTATCGAAAAAGACCATGCAACGTTTGAATCAAGCCCAAGACTTGCCCTATGTGCTAAATAGTATATCATCTGTAGTGGTTAGCTCAGATGCTGGCACAGGTACAGGATATACAGGTATACGTATCAGAGGTGCCGACCTCACCCGTATTAATGTAACAATGAATGGAATACCCGTAAATGATGTCGAAAGTCAGGCAACTTATTTTGTCAATACACCTGATTTGTTAAGTTCAACGCAACAATTAGAAATCAGCAAGGGAGTAGGGCAATCTAAAAATGGGGTAGGCAATTTTGGGGCGGGTATTTCTATACAAAATTTAGATGTAAACTATGATAAACCCATGTTTTTATACCAGACCGATTATGGCACTTTCAATACCTTTAAAAATACGTTGAAAGCGAGTACAGGCTTAATAAATAATCATTTTGTTGGCACTATACGTTTGTCAAGTATGCAAAGCGATGGTTACATCATGCGTTCTGCTTCTGACCTAAAAGCCTTACAAGTCACTACAAAATATTTGTTTGATGAAAACACCCAGTTGGTTTTTAATTATCTCAAAGGTAAAGAAAAGACAGGGCAGGCATGGAATGGTGTGGCTCAAGACAGTTTACAAACCAATAGAACCTATAATGAACTAGGAATGAAAAGTGATGGTACTTTTTACAATAATCAAACTGATAATTATGGACAGGATTATTATCAAATGTTTTTTGATAAAAAATTAAATCGTCATTGGGCTATAGGAAGTACCCTGTTTTTGACAAGAGGTAAGGGCTATTACGAAGAGTACAAAACCGGTCAAGCCTATGCTGACTATGGCTTGGCTGATTATCAACCCACGCCCGATACTTCTATTACGCTTACTGATTTGATACGTCAGCTTTGGTTAGATAATTATTTTTTTGGAGGGCGATTGTATACAACCTATTTGAGTAAAAAATTAGATGCAGGTCTTTATTTTAATTACAATCAATACGACGGAAAACATTTTGGAGAAATTGTCTGGGCTACACAGGGAATTGACAATCAATATAGGTGGTATAATTTGAAGGCCTTCAAAAGTGATGCAAATGTTTATACCATGGTAGATATAAAGCCTACAAAACATGTTTCTATTTTTGCAGATTTACAATACCGTAAAGTGCAATACAATATTGATGGCTTTCGAAAAAATCCGACAATACAACACAAGTTGAGCTATCAGTTTTTTAATCCAAAATTGAAGTTAACGGTTAAAAATCAACATCATTTAGTAAGTTTAGTAACAGGTATAGCGCAAAAAGAACCTAATCGGGACGATATAGAAGCTGGGGTGCTTTTTTTACCCAAACCTGAAAAATTATTCAATACAGAATTGACATATGTATATCGCAATAATAAACAAATGAGTTTTCATACGAACTTATATGGCATGTTTTACAAAGATCAATTGGTGTTAACCGGAAAAATCAATGATGTAGGCGCTTATACAAGAACCAATATTGACAAGAGTTACAGAATAGGGATTGAATTTGAATGGATGTATAAATCAATCAATCATCTGTTTGAGATGAATGCCAATATAGCCCTTTCACAAAATAAAATCTTAAACTTTACAGAGTTTGTGGATGATTATGACAATGGCGGGCAAATACAAAATACCTATGCAACAACTGATATTTCCTTTTCGCCCAATGTAATATTAGGTGCAAGATTATCTGTATTCCCTTTGCGTCATGATGAAGATCATATCATTGAAAATCTTTCGATTGATTTTTTACCAAAATATGTAGGTAAGCAATACCTTGATAATACGGGTAATGAATTGAGGTCGATTAAAGGTTATTTTGTAAGTGATGTGATGTTATTATGTCCTGTAAAAATAAATGAGCATACGTTGTTCAATCTTAGAACAGGCATTTACAATATATTCAATACCACTTATGAGGCCAATGGGTATACCTTTAGTTATATATATGGTGCTCAGCAAACAACACAAAATTACTATTATCCTCAATCAGGCAGAAGATGGATGATAGGGGCGGGCATTGCATTTTAATAAGGATTTCTATCTGTAGTAGGGTATTAGATTTTAAAGAAATAGGGATTTAATTGATACAAATACAATATGAATCTCCTTATGTTGAACACTATTTCACAATACGCCAGCACGCATGAATCTTTTTATTTCTATAATCTTGTGGAACGCTTTGTTGCGATATGTCCTCAATCACACTCGCTATGATATGCTCACTGTCCAGCACAAAGTTTCTGAAATTATTAGAGAAGTATAAGACACCACCTGTTTGTAAATGACGAAGAGTATGGTTGATGAGCGCAACATGATCGGCTTGTACATCAAAGTTGGTTTTGGTTTTGTCACTGATAGAAATGGTTGGCGGATCTAAAATAATAATATCATACAATTTGGAAGGTGCTTGTTGTATCCATTCTTTTACGTCTGCTTTTATAAATTGGTGCTTACTGATAGATAATTGATTCAGTTTAAAATTCTCTTTCGCCCATTGTAAATAATTATTCGAAAGATCCACTGAAGTCGTGGTAAAAGCCCCTCCCATGGCAGCATAGACTGAAAATGCCCCTGTGTAAGCAAATAAGTTGAGTACATGTTTTCCTTTAGCCTCTGTCATTACCCTTTTGCGGGTGTTTCTATGATCAAGAAAAAGACCTGTATCAAGATAGTCATTGAGATTCACCAGAAATTGAATGCCATTTTCATGTACCGTAAAAAATTGCTTGGTTTCATTTACTTTTTCATATTGCTCTGCCGTTTTTTTACGTGCCCTCGATTTGATAAAAATATGACTTTCATCGGTATTAAAAACCTGTTTGATAGTTTCGATACTTGCTTGTTGCCATTGAGCGTCCGTTTCTTCTTGTAATGAATGTCGGGTTTTATAAATACTTACATGCACATACTGCTCATAAATGTCAATACAAAGGGGGAATTCAGGCATATCCCAATCATAGATTCGATAACAGCTTATGTTGTGTTGCTTCAAAAAAGATTTTAATTGTTTTTGATTCTTTTTGATGCGATTATAAAGGGGGTTGTTGTTTTCCACAAAGCAAATATATCAGTAGAAAATTAGATAATTGTGGTGTTTAGTTTTTTTATTACTTTGTGATAAATTTAGAAACGACGATGAACAATACTAATTATTCCCAATCCTTCGATAGGATTAAGAATATCATGTGTGAATTAAGAGCGCAATGTCCTTGGGATAAAAAACAAACAATAGCAACCCTACGTCAGTTGACCATTGAAGAAATGTATGAATTGGCGGATGCCATTACCAAAGAAGATTGGGAGGGAATTAAAGAAGAACTGGGAGATTTATTACTACACATCCTCTTTTATGCCACGATTGCAGAAGAGCAAAAGAAGTTTAATATAAATGAAGTGATTGAAACGGTTTGTAACAAGTTAGTGTACAGACACCCACATATTTATTCGTTTACGAAAGTACAAGATGATGATGAAGTGAAAAGAAACTGGGAAAATTTGAAGTTGAAAGAAGGAAAAGGGAAAAAATCTGTTTTAAGCGGGGTGCCATTAGGATTGCCTGCCATGACAAAGGCTTTGCGTTTACAAGAAAAGGCAAAACAAGTAGGATTTGAGTGGGAAGTAGCTGTGCAAGTAAAAGATAAAATCAATGAAGAACTTCAAGAACTTGATGAAGTGATTGCTGCTCAAAACCAGTCACAGATTGAAGATGAATTTGGGGATGTATTATTTTCACTGATCAATTATGCCCGATTTTTGCATGTAGATCCTGAGAATGCCCTTGAAAGAACCAATCAAAAATTTCAACGACGATTTATGAAAATGGAAGAAGTACTTACTGCGAATGGAAAAACATTGAATGATTATACCCTGCAGGAAATGGATCAGCAATGGGATGCAATCAAAAAGCATGAGTAGTACTAAAAAAAATAATACTTTCCGATTTCCATTTGATATTAATCCAATGGTGTTTATTGTATTGGCAGTATTGTTTTTTATCCTGTCGATTAAACAGGTTTCAGATTTTCTCATGCCTAAAGTGAATGTATCTATTTTAAGTGAAAAAATACAACAAGATGCGCATGCGAAAATTAATAAGTTTAATCATATGTTCGAAAATAAAACTGTTTTTGAACATGCTATCCAAAATTCATTAACGCCATCGCAACATGAGTATTTGATGAATTTGGCGCTTAAATTTCATTTATATGACAACGAAAAACTTGTATTTTGGAATGACAATTATTTAAGTGCAATCCATGATTCCCTGCCTGAAAGAACTCCCAAGTATTATAAATCAAAAAATGGTCATTATCTATTGTATGCAATTCGCTGGGGGGATGCAAATCGATATAAAGCAGTGCTAACGATTCCTGTAAAGAGCGAAAATTTATTTCAAAGTGATTATATGAAAAATTATTTTTTTGTATATCCTGATGAAAATGATTTTGGCATTCGCATTACAGCTGACAGTGTAAAAAAATCGATACCCGTTAAGTGGATTCACAAGCCTTTATTTTATTTGCGGGCAACTGAAGATTATTTTTCACAGACAGACAACAATGTATATCATCTCATCTTTAATGCTTTAACATTTATCTTTTTTGGGATTTCTATCCATACTTATTTTAAAGTTATTGTCAAAAAGAAGAAGCCATTGATGGTTTTTTTATGGTTATTGTTTTCGGCTATCATATTAAGAGCGCTCACTTATATAATCGGCTTTCCCAATAATTTTTCAGAATATAAATTATTTAGCCCAGAATATTTTGCAAGTAATTATATCAACAAATCTATTGGAGATGTATTTATCAATGTTTGCCTGTGTTTTTGGATATTGTTGTTTTTTGCGGTGAATGTACAAGGTAAAATTACTTCAGTAAAACATCAGTCATATAAAGTAATATTTGGCCTAATAGCCCTAGTTGTCAGTACTTTGTTGCATTTTTATTTTATCAATTTAATCTATAGTATTGTTTTGGATTCGGTGATCAATTTTGATGCTACGTTAATTTCACGGTTTACTATTTTTTCATTTATTGGGTTATTGAGTTTCTTAGTCATTTTTGCCAATTTGTTTTTGATCAGTTTTATTTCAAACAATTATGCAAATGCATGCTTCCCGAAAAAAATATTTAAATATGGAATCTATTTATTCGTAACAGTAGTATATGCTGTTGTGGCTCATAATGAACACAATATTTCCTATCTTTCTTACTTTTTATGGGTATCGAGTGTTTGTTATATATTGGATTTTTCCTCATCAAAAATTCGCTTTGATTTCAATTCAATTTATTTATTAGTATGGATTGTGATGGTATCCTTTTTTGGTAGTTATTTATTAACACAACTCAATATTAAAAAGGAAGAAATTAATCGAAAGAAATTTGCTGAAAATATCATCAAGGAGAAAGACATTCAATTAGAAAACAAGTTAGCCAGTTTTAAAAATAAAATAGAGTATGACGAGACATTGCAATTAAAATTATCGCTTGACTCTGAGGTAAATTACAATGCGATTTCAGATTATATTTATATTAAGTACTTTGATTCATATCTCAATAAGTATAAAATAAAACTGGATATTTATAACCGTAATGGACACAATATCAATTCGGTAGATACTTTAACGTTGAATACTTTTATACATCAATTTTCACCATCCAATTGTATTGAAGCTGATAGTCAAATTTATTTTAAAAAAGAACATCAGGATTATTATTATTATTTAGTTTGCCCCATCATTTATCGAGGTGTTTTACAAGGAACTATTGTATATACTTTATATGAAACGTTGTCCGTTTTTGATGAAAACAATACTGATTTTATTGTATACGGTGGGCTTAAATCCGAGTTTAAAGAATATAAGTATTCAATGGCCATTTATGAAGAAGGGCGCATTTATACGCGAAAAGGTTTTTATTCTTTTCAATCGAGTATTGACCCACAAAAATTGTTTGAAAAAAACAGGTTATTGTTTGTTGAAAAAGGGAATCAAAGTGAAATGTGGTATCATTTTGCCAATAAAAAAAGTACCGTACTTATTGTAAAAAAATCAAATAAGTGGATCATGTTATCAACTTTATTTGCGTATAATTTTCTCATTTATTTTGGGGTTATATCATTGTATATTTTAGGCAATATTATCGCCCGTTCAAATTTAAATACCAAACGTTTTTTTAATTTATTGAGTTTGAATCTTCGATTGAAAATTCAATTATCTATATTGTTTGTGGTATTTACTTCTTTTATGGTTATTGGTTATTTAACTTCCAGGTATTTGAGTGACCGTATTAAAGAAAAAGCACGAGTAGAAATTAGTGATTACGCCCAATTAATTCAGAACGAATTATCACAGTTTAACTGGAATAATAATAAGGATACTATTGCCTGGGAAGGAAAAAAAATTAAGACAAACTTGGTAGGAAATATCGACGAATTGTCAAAAAGATTTGATGTCAACTTATCCTTGTTTGATATTGAGAATGGGTCGCTTTTATACAGCTCGCAACCTGACTTATTTCAGTCGGGGGTTTTAAGTAATTTAATGCCACATAATACATTTTATGAACTTAAAAATAACAATAAGGAACATGTGATTAATCCCGAAAATATAGGCAACTTTAATTACATTGTTTCCTATTCTTTTTTGAAAGACAGTATTGGAAAATATACAGCTATCTTGCAATTGCCCTACATCTTTTCAAATTTTGAAATCACAAGCGAAACCAATTCAGTGATTGTAACGATTGTCAATATGTATGTTTTTGTGTTTTTGATATCTTCATTGCTGGCATTGTTTATCAGCAATTCCGTATCAAGACCTTTTAAATTTATCGTAAAGCAATTTACACAAATTAATCTTTCCAAAACCAATGAACCCCTTAAGTGGAACAATAGTGATGAAATAGGGATGCTGGTAAAAGAATACAATAGGATGTTGCGTAAATTAGAAAATAGTACCGTACTGTTAGCTAAAAATGAACGTGAAATGGCATGGCGAGAGATGGCCAAACAAGTAGCGCATGAAATAAAAAATCCATTAACCCCCATGAAGCTTTCGTTGCAAATGCTGGAAAGAGCGATTAAAAATAATAATCCCAATGTGGCAGAGATGACATCGAGGGTAACCAAAACAATTATTGAACAAATAGACAATTTGACTATCATTGCGACTAATTTTTCGAGTTTTGCGAAGCTGCCTGAAATTAAAAAAGAGATTATTGTACTCAATGAAGTGCTTTATTCTGTGACAGGTATGTATAATGATGGAGCGCAATTCGAATACTTATTTTTAATTCCCGACTATCCCATCCATATTTATGCAGACAAAGGACAATTAATACGCGTTTTCACAAACATCATTCAAAACGCCATACAAGCTATACCAGAAGGAAACAAAGGCTATATATCTTTACTGGTTTCTAAAATCAATAATAATTTTGTTCGTATTTCTATCAGTGATAATGGGGAGGGGATTTCAAAAGAAAAGGGGAAGAAATTATTTCAACCCTATTTTACCACTAAGTCATCAGGTACAGGGCTTGGCCTGGCCATGTGTCGTGATATCGTTGAGCAGTTTGAAGGTAAAATTGAATATGAAAGTGTTATCAATGAAGGCACTACTTTTCATATTGATTTACCCGTGATAGAAATAGAAAGTGTTGAAGAGGACACTAGGGGAATTTAGTTTCGGCCATTGCTAATATTAACTCAAATTCATCCGCTGTAACAACACTGACCGATAGCCTTGACAGTTTTACCAATTGCATACCCGCTAAAGCCTGGGTTGATTTAATTTGAGCGAGTGTTACGGGCTTTTTAAGTGTTTTTGTGGGTTTGAATTCTACTACAGACCATGCTGTGTCTGTGGTGGTGGGGTCTTGATAATGTTCTTTTACCACAGTGGCAATGCCCACAATTGCTAAGCCTTCATTGCTATGATAAAACAATGCCAAATCGCCTTTTTTCATTGATCTGAGGTTGTTGCGGGCAGCATAGTTTCTAACGCCATCCCATACCGTTTTTTTATCTTTTTTAAACTGATCCCAGCTATATTTGACAGGTTCAGATTTGATAAGCCAATAATTCATCGTTTCTTCTAAATTTCAACAAACTTAATAAAATACCATCATTTTACCCCAAAATCCTATTGATTTCATCAAAGAGTACCCTTTTTCAATCATACGCAAATGATAAATGCCAAACTCTTTTCAATGTATGCAAATGAATGTAAGTAAGGGTTAATGCCAACGACACAATAATGATAGTTTAATGATTACTTGCTTCAATGCAATGAATGAAGGCGTTATATCGATATTTTACAGACTATTTTGTAAATACATTTGATATAACATAAGCCTTTGCCATTTATCCATTTTATATTCCTATTAACATATAGCTATTAACACATCCCTATTGAAATGGGAGTATATAAGTACATTTGCAAACTATATGAAAATAAAAATTTTATTATTGATCTTGTTTTTGGGTAATACTACCTGGGGGCAGCAAGCGATATTAACTGGGAGTGTGCAAAATGAACAAACCAAAGAAGCCCTTGATTTTGCGACGATTACTATCAAAAATGTGAAAGATACTTCACTCGTTTTAGGTGCTAAATCACTTACCGATGGCACATTCAACATTGCAAACATACCCTATGGTCAATACACGATTTATATTTCTTCTATCGGATTTAAAACCAAGATAATCAACAACTTTAGCATTTCGAAACCATCAGTAGCTACAGGTAAGTTAGAAATAACACCCAATAGTAAAAGTTTAAAAAATGTAACGGTCATTGGTGAAAAAGCCGATATTGAAATTGGTATTGACAAAAAAACGTTTAATGTAGATAAAAATATCACCACTGCAGGAGGTACCGCTGCGGATGTATTGCGCAATATACCTTCGGTCAATGTGGATATGGATGGGAATCTAAGCCTTCGGGGTAAAGAGAATGTAACCTTATTGGTAGACGGCAAACCCTCAGCAATGTTCGGAAATGATGCAGCTACGGCTTTGCAAACAATACCTGCTGCCAGTATTGAAAGCATAGAAGTGATCACCAATCCATCATCGAAATATGAAGCACAGGGGATGAATGGCATTGTCAATATCATTATGAAAAAAGATCGTAAGGCGGGTTTTAATGGTATGGTCAATGCGGGTATATCAACGCCATTTAAAATAAATGGAGGCATCAACTTGAATGTAAAAAAAGGCAAATGGAATGTGTTTTTAAATGCGAATGGTAGAACTTCTCGTACATGGGAAAAAACAACAACTTCGAGAGATAATTACGAAAATCAAATTACCTATAGCTCCTATGCATTTAATAAAAGAAGGCCATTGAGTGGATTTGCCAACTTAGGTGTAGAATATAGCTTGGATGACAAAAATAAAATCACATTGACCCAAAGCATCTTTAATGCCAATATGAAAGGGAATGTGGCTACCACCATCGAAAATCAAATAAATTATAATACCCCCATTTCTACCCAGGAAAGAATCAATGAATATACAGGTAAACCATTGAGTGGTACAACCAATCTTCAATATAAACATCAATTTAAAAATCCAAAAGAGGATATCAATATCGAGTTGAACTATAGTAAATCGCGTTATCAAAGAACCAGCAATTTTACCACTGAATTATACGACTCTCTCAACAATCTGACGAATCAGTTTACCCAGAAAAATCCCATATTAGGTAAAAATTGGAACGGGACTTTGCAAATCGATTATACAAAACCGCTGGGTAAAAATAGTCGTATTGATATCGGCGAACGATCTTATTCGATGGAGTTTACTTCTGAAAATCAACCTACGATACAGTTTTTTAACCAGGCAGAACAGGAAGAAACCTTGTTGAAAAATCATTTTAAATTTACCCAGCAAGTGCATGGTCTTTATACAAATTTTGCGAGCCAATTTAAAAATACTGGTATTCAATTGGGATTGAGGGGTGAATATTTTAGCTATGCAGGTACTATTTTTCAAACCAATACCAGTGTAAAAAACAGTTATGCAAGTTTGTTTCCTACGGTGTTTGTCAGTCAAAAAATATCAAAAACATCTGATATCAATGTCAACTATGCAAGAAGGGTCAATCGCCCCAATTTCTATCAACTCATTCCCTATTTAGATGTTTCAAACCCACAAGATACAAGTCAGGGGAATCCTAATTTGAAACCAGAATTTATTCATGCTACCGAATTGAGTTATACCAATCAATATGATAAAAGCAGCACCTTTATGGCAAGTGTATATTATCAGTATACCAACGATTTAATACAACGATATAGACGATTTAACAATGATGGTACCACATATTCGCAAAATAGAAATTTAGCAACGGGTATCACTTATGGGCTGGAGTTGACCAATAAAATGAACTTGCTTTCATGGTGGGATGCAACGATTAATATTAATCTGTTTAGAAATAAAATCAATGGATCGAATATTGATGTTACCACCATCAGAAGTGGGTATGGAGGTTTTGGTAAGCTAACCACCAATGCGAAATTGAAATATGGATTTAGTACTCAGCTAACTGCTAATTATTATGCCACTACCGTTGTGGCCCAGGGCGAAGTAAAACCTTACGGAAATGTTGATATTGCCATCAAAAAATCATTTTTCAACAATATGGCTACATTAACCCTCAACGCCAATGATATCTTCAATACATTGCAAACCAATACCGTGTATAATTTGTATCCATTTTATAACCAATCGGTATTGCGCAAAAACCAAACACGCAGTATTGGCATCAATCTACAAATAAAATTTGCCGATAGAAAGCAATTAAAAAGTGGAGGGGACGTTTCGAAAAAGGGTCCTGTCAATAAACAACCAGCAAATCCTTCCAAGAAAGAAAAAGCGAAGGAAACCAAAAGCAGGGATGAAAATCTAAAAAGAGATGAAGGGGGTGATGACAATGGTGGAGGTGGGGGTAATAGATAAAAAACGATATCAATCAATTGAAAATAGATTGATTTGAAACATGAGAAAAGGGATATTCATAGCACTTTTTACCGTATTTGTGTGTTTAATAAACATGCGGGTGTCTGCTCAGCAATATTTGCTAAGCGGTAAGGTGACCGATGCCCAATTAGAACCCCTGAGTTTTGTGACTGTGCAAATAAAAGGTTTACAAATAGGAACCAGAACAGATGAAAAGGGGCATTATGAATTTCAACTGGAAGAAGGTGAATATGAAATTGTTTTTTCATTAATTGGGTATAAAAAACAGTCTATTAAATTTATCCATAAAAAAAATGGGGAAGCACAAAATGTCATTTTACAATCTGATGCCAATAGTCTAAACGAAGTAAAAATTATTTCTTTTAAAAAAGATAAAGCGGAAGAATTTATTCGGAATGTCATCAGACGAAAAGACAGTATACAACAAGCTGCACGTACTTATACAACCCATGTATATATACGAGCAACTGAAGAAAATGAAATAACACTTAGTAAAAAGAAAAGAGATAAACTGTCTGATCCGGCTCTGGCCATTTTAGAACAGAAGATGCCTGAAATGAGTATGAGTGAAATTTCAATTCAACTTGATTATGCTTATCCCGACAAAATAAAAGAAAATAGAATAGGGGTGAAGAATAGAGGAAGAACTGAAAATTTATTTTTTCTGACTACAACGAGTGGTGATTTTAGTTTGTATAACAACCTTATTAAAATACCAGCCTTGTCTGAAACACCCATGCTTTCTCCTATCAGTTATAGCGGTTTAATTGCTTATAAATTTAAAACCCTGGCTATCGTAAAACGTAATAATTACACAATCTATACCATCGGTTTTACACCTGGTAAAATGGGAAATGCGCTCATACAAGGGGAAGTAGAAATTGTTGATACCAGCTGGACGATCATACGCACCCAATATACTTTTCCAAAATATCATATGCCTGAGTATGATTATTTTGAAGCGATTATCAAAAATGATTATGTAGATGACAAAGCATGGTTACCTGTGCGACAAGAGTTTAATTACCTTACTAAAAATGGGAAAAACAAATCATCTGGTAGAACTGTAGCTATTTATGACCATTACAAAATTGACACCTCTTTTGGCAAAAGATATTTCAATACAGAAGTGAGCAATACGACCCTGGAGGCTTATAAAAAAGACACCAACTTTTGGAATGCCGCCCGGAAAGAACCCCTTACCCAAAATGAAGTAAAATTTATCATCAAAAGCGATAGTATTTATCGTGCCACCAACTCAAAAGAATACCTTGACTCAATAGATAGACGCAGAAATAAAATTACCCTGCTGCGGGTATTGGTTTTGGGTGTAGAAAATTACAATCGAAAAAAAGAAAGAACCTTGACTTTTGCCCCCTTAATATCGTCATACCGGCCATTGTTGCCAGGTGGTAGCCGAGTGGGGACATCTGTGGGGTATCTAAAAATATTTGAAAACAAAACAAGTTTAAATGTAAATGTAGATGCTACTTATGGCATCCTCAATCGCGATATTATGGGGGGAGTGATGATACAACATATTTACAATCCATTTTCGCAAGGGTACTATGTAATCAATGCGGGTAAGGCGTTCGACCTGGTATTTTCGGGTGATGCATGGGTTAATTTGTTTAGAAGGAGTAATATCTTTCTTAAAAATACCATCGAACTTGAGCATGGTTTAGAGTTGCTCAATGGTTTGGTATTGCGCAAAACTGTTGAATTTGCACAACGAAAGTCAATTAATGATCTTAATTTAAGTAGAAAATATGATTCAATTCTTAAATTTAATAATGAACCTGTTGACTTTGATCCTTACAATGCTTTTTATGCCAGTATCAAACTTGAGTATACTCCATTTCAGATGTATATCAGAGAGCCACGTCAAAAAATTATATTAGGCTCGAAATATCCTACTTTATATGTGAGATGGAAAAAGGGCATACCAGATGTTTTTAAAAGTGAAATCAATTTTGATTATGTAGAATTTGGTTTATTTCAAAAATTAAAATTAGGATTGGCGGGTATTTCTCAATATCAATTATTTTCAGGTGAGTTTGTGAATCATAAGGAACTCAAATACATCGATTATAAATTTATCAGCAGGGGTAATCCCTTTTTCTTTAATAATCCATTACGCAGTTTTCAGGCCTTAGATTCTACCTTCCCTATTTTTAAACGATTTTATGAAGGGCATTATTTACATCATTTTAATGGTGCCATTATCAACAAAATTCCCTGGCTTAAGAAGTTAAATATCCTTGAAGTTGCGGGTGGTGGTATCTTATTTGTACCTGAGCGTAAACTCAACTATATTGAAGGTTATATTGGGATAGAAAAAATCATTCGCATATGGCGCGAGCGTTTTAAGATTGGGTTTTATGCAGTGGGCAGTCTTGCCAATAAGTACAATAATCCTTATCAGTTTAAAATTGGATTAGATCAGTTTAATAAGCGATCGAATAGTTGGTATTAAAAAAGGATTTGAAAATTTCAGCTTCAAATAAAATAGATGATCTTGATAGTTTAGTAAGTGGTATAAGTGCAGATCCTATTTCTTCTTTTTGATAAAGCTGTATCCACCTTTGTTGGAGCCCCATACCTGCTTCCCTTTTTCGCTCCAGCCTCTTTCCCAAATCACCAGTTTCTTTTTGTAAATAACGACTTCTGTACTGGTATAATCAGCTCCTTTCATCAGGTTGCCACAACCGCCCCATGGGGTGCTACCACTGTATACTTGTTGTTTGCGTTTGTGCAAAGCAATTTCACATCCCTTGCCTTCAATCAGGGAGTCTATCGTCAGAGGGGTAAGTTTCTGTTCATCTTTCCAACCTCCGATATATTGAGCGGGGTTTTTTATTTCATATACTTTATTCATGATTGTGGTATCGTTGAGCTTGTATAAATAGTAAACCTTTTGTGAGGTCGGCATGCCGGGTGTCGTGGTATTTTCTTGTTCAACATAATACCAAACCCCATTAATTTCATCTTTTAAAATGGGTTTTATATATAGATTCATCGATGGGAAACTGGCATTCTCCTTTACCTGGGTTTCATTATTATAAACACCAGCCATCATACTGCCCAGTTTTTTTACGTCCTTATCTTTAATTTTTAAGGTTTTACTTTCTGCTGTATAAGCTATGTGATGAAGGATAAAGCATAGCATGACAATTTTTTTCAACATAATGAATAGGGCATTGATGATTAGGTTACAAACTTACGCAATAAAGTGGTAAGGGGAAACGGTATATGGTTTAATTATAGGATCAGTTTGTGTTACCATGAAACTTGTACGGCTTTTTGTTTCGCATTTAAATATCAATCACTGAATGTTTAATGGGTATGGTTTCAGTTTTTTTAGTCTTGTATTCAACCATCGTATATTCTATCCATTTTTTGAATCCTTCTTATATTCTATATTTTTTTGTAAACTTGTGTACACTTTAAATTATTCATCAATGTATATCTATCGTAATATCCCTTTTGAAGTCATCTGGCGTTTTGGTTGGAAAAACATTTTCTTTTTTCTTTTTTATAGTACTGTCTTATCGTTATTGCATTATTATTTATTTCGTGAGCAACAGATACAAATGCATATTCCCTTTGCATTGATAGGGCCTATAGGGGTAGCAGTGGCTATTTATTCAAGTTTTAAAAATGGACAATCGTATGATCGTACCTGGGAAGCGCGTAAAAACTGGGGAGGCTTGATAGTGGCATCAAAAATACTGGGGAATCAAGCAAATACCTTGTTGAAAAACACCTCAGATGCCGAAATAAAAATGATTGTGGATAGACAATTGGCATTTTTACATGCACATAAGTTGCAATTACGTATGCGTTCAGCTCATAGTCGTAAGTATAGTATTGCCACCAAAAAGTATTATTTCGGTGAATCTACTCCTCAACAATGGTTAGATGATGTGGCTCCCAGATTAGTGACAGAAGAGTATAAGCAAATACAAACCCTTTCAAACAAGGCATTGCAAATCTTATTTCTACAATCAGCCCATTTAAAAATGTTATGTGCGAAGAATCAACTTGATGAATTTAGGTTAATGGATATGCTTAAAACGATTGATACTTGTATTGAAAATCTGGGTAAGAATGAACGAATTAAATCAACTCCATTTCCCAGACAATATGGATATTTTAGCAAATCGTTTATCATTATTTTTATTTTGATTTTACCCTTTGGGATTTTAGATATTTACAAACATTATTCTTTGTTTAATTATGTAGTGGTAAGCTTACTCTCCACATTAATTTCGTGGCTTTATATTACCATCGAATTGGTCGGCGATTATAGTGAAGATCCGTTTGAAAGTTTCATTACTGATATACCCATGTCGGCATTGTGTAAGAGTGCCGAAATAGATTTATATGAAATGTTAAGGCTTGAAAATATTCCTTCAAAATTGCAGGCTAAGGATGGTATTTTAATGTAGCCTTTTACAGATTATAGTTATAGAGATACCATCGAATTAATATTTTATAAATCGCGCATCGATTAATCGTTCGTGGTCTATTTGAAGTACGTAATAGTATTGACCTGACGCAAAGCAGGAAACATCATAGCTAAACGAATTGTCGCCTTCATACAAGGTGATATTTTCAAAATGCACTTCACGACCTGCGGCATTATATATTCGTACCAGGGCTTTGCTTTGTTTTGCTGATTTATACATCACGTTCAATTTGTCTTGTACCGGATTTGGATACAAAGTGTAGTTTGTATTATTTGATGTGTTGTTTGACGTAAACACTTCTTCTACAGAAACAGGTGTTGCAATTCGATTAATCCAAATGGGTGAGGTCCAAATTATATCACCATCCTGCTGCGTAATTTTAGCATAGTAATAATATGTTTCGCCAGCTAAGGTGTTATGGGTATAGTTGATGGTATCGCTGTTTGAATTTGAAATTAAGATACTTGGATAAATACCGCTTCCTGGAATGCCATAATAAATTTCGATGTTACTCACATGGTCAGTCATATCAACATCTTCCACTGCAATTGAAATGCTAGAATTTGTTTTAGTGGTATTTATACTACCCATGTGTTGGCCATTTAATGTATAATGCACTTTGGTATTCCAATCATCTGAGGCATAAAATCTACGTTGTTTGTAAGCAGCTATAATGCTGTCACGATAAAGGACTGAAGCCAAAACAACAGTTCTGCCTTGCACGGTGCGTCCAAACGTTGTATAATGGTTGTCATGGTCAATTGTTGGTCCTACATGATAACCCCTTGCTAAACATTTTTTATATTCAGTTTCATACAAACTTGCAGGTGGGTCGCTATAGTCAACAGTGGTGCTAAAAGCGCTACCACTTCGGATGGCGGTGCCAACAATATTGCTATCAGCTGCTGCACTATATGGGGCGCCATTTAGTAAATTATTATAATCGCCACTATTTGGGTGCGCCAAAGTACTAAAACAATTGGGAGCGGTATTTAAAATATTCCAATAAGTCGTAAAGTCGTTTAAGCCACAATAAATATCATAATTGGCACTGCCAGCTATATCTTCCCAACCGATCAGGCCTGGACTTCCATAAGTCACCACATGACCACCTTGTGATATAGTGCCAAATTCCATTCCATATAAACAAACAAATGTGCCATTGTCATTGGCATTGTCAGCCTGGCTTAATCCATCTGCATAACGGCTTAAAAGCATACCAGGGTTGTTATTGGCATTGTAATGATTATGTTCTGAAATGCCCCAGAAATCAGTATGATAACTGCCTTTGGCGTAGGCATAACTTCCTGCCGGGGTACTTACACCACTACTCAAGCTATCTTTATTGCCATCTGAATATTCAGTGTGTGAATGAATATTGCCATAATAAAAATTGTATTGGGCATTTGTCATCCAAGGCAAAAAAAGTAGAAAAAAAAACTGCTTCATCAATTGAATAAAAATTTAACAGGTTAAATATAAATTAAAAAGTTTACAGTATCAAATTACAAGGGTTCAAAATCAAATAGTTATGGTTTAATTTCAAATAAAAAGGGTGTAAAAACAAACACATATTGTTTGAGATGCTTTTTTTATTTTCCTAAAAGGGTAGGCTAAGGGGTTCACGATAATTTTAGCATGTGGGTTTTACCAACAAAGCATTCATTTCGTAGTGAGCTTAAAATTTACTTTTTTTACCATTTGATTCTATAAAACATGCTTCAAAAAGAGGGGGTATGAATGTTGTCTTTTCATAGACTAGACATTTTTTTTTAAACCATTAAATCTTGTTGCGAAAGGGATAAAAAAAATATTACATAAAAAATAAATGAAACGCATTGCAGAAACAATGAATATCAAGAGTCAAAAATCAATAAATTTTTTAAAAAATAACCTTATCTTCACCTTTATAAAAATATAAACCTTATGAAAAAAATAATATATTCTTTAGCTTTTTTAATCACCTGTTGCACCACCAATGCAATACACGCACAGTCCAAAGCAACATTTTATACCACAATGGGCAATTTTGTGGTTGACTTGTATGATACCCTTCAACCTATCACGACTGGTAATTTTAAAACACTGGTGAATGCAAAGTTTTACGATGGCATCATTTTTCATCGGGTGATTAATAACTTTATGATACAAGGGGGCGACCCTACCGGAACGGGCAGTGGTGGGCCTGGGTATACCATCATGGATGAATTTGACCCGGCAACAAGCAATGTGCAAAAGGCAATTGCGATGGCTAATTCAGGTCCAAATACGGGAGGCAGTCAGTTTTTTATTAATTTGGTAAACAATACTTATTTAAATCCAAATCATCCTGTATTTGGTATGGTATCATCTAATTTTACCGTGGTACAATCCATTGGCAATGTGGCTACCAATGCCAACGATAAGCCTTTAACCGATGTAACGATGGATAGTATTCGTATTACCACTGCACCACTTGCCATCAACGATATGCAACAAGCCGACAAGTTATTGTTTGAGCTTTATCCAAATCCTATAAGCTCGCAAACCCGTATTCACATACAATCGACAAGTACACAAACTATTGAACTTTCGATATTAAGTCCCTATGGATCTACACTTTATTCAGCACCTAAGCAATTGCAACAAGGGTTTAATGCTATTTCATTTCATGACTTAAACTTGCCCCATTTAGCAGCGGGGGTGTATTTTATAGTGGTAAAAGACAAGACCTCAGCCTATCAGCATAAGATTACGATACAATAAGTACAAATCTTTTACCTTTACAAACATCATCATTGAAAGTTTAGTGAGGGTTTAAAAAACCTTCCTGATAAGTATTTCTTTATCAGCATGTTTCAATCGGAGCAAACAGCGTATGCATTGATAATAAATGTATTTATTAAGTGTTTATATCATTTGTATTTTTTCTTCGCATCATAAATAAAAATCTATATTTGCACCCTAAATTGAATAGGCGTGGACTCACACTTAGATTTGAAAAAAGCTTCGGCAGCCAGTGTTCTTATTGCATTCGGTATCATTTTTGGAGATATTGGCACATCACCATTATATGTATTTAATGCTATTACTAAGGGGCGCGAAATTACAGAAGCCTTAATCATTGGGAGTCTTTCCTGTATTTTATGGACCATTACACTTCAAACAACCATTAAATATGTATGGCTGGTATTAAAAGCTGATAATAAAGGAGAGGGGGGCACATTTGCATTATATGCACTGGTTCGGCGTAGAAAAAAATGGCTTGTAGTACCTGCTATGATAGGTGGTGCGGCATTGCTCGCTGATGGCATTATCACCCCACCTATTTCGATTACATCTGCAATAGAAGGGTTAAAAGAATTGCCTGTAATGCATAATCTGCAAGAAGCTACCATTGTATCGGTGGTGTTGGTGATTATTACCTTTTTCTTTTTTATGCAACAATTTGGGACAGCATCCATAGGTAAGTTGTTTGGCCCCGTGATGTTTATATGGTTTACCATGCTGGCAATACTTGGATTTAGCAATTTAAGTCTTGATTACTCCGTGTTTAAGGCCTTAAATCCTTATTATGCGATTCAATTCCTGACAAATTACCCAGGTGGGTTCTGGTTACTTGGGGCTGTTTTTCTTTGTACTACAGGTGCAGAAGCACTTTATTCTGATTTAGGCCATTGTGGCAGACCCAATATTCGCATATCATGGATTTATGTTAAGATTTGTTTGATGTTGAACTATTTTGGTCAAGGGGCTTATTTAATAACGCATCGTAAAAATGTGATGTTTAGCCCTGAGAACATTGAGAAATTAGGTATCAATGCATTTTATGATTTAATGCCGACATGGTTTATCATACCTGGGGTTATCATCGCTACATCAGCAGCCATCATTGCCAGTCAAGCCATGATTTCGGGATCTTATACGTTAATCAGTGAAGCAACCCGCCTTAACTTATGGCCTAAAATGAAAATTAATTTCCCGTCGAATGCTAAAGGCCAGATATATATACCAGGTATGAATACATTCATGTATATCGGTTGTGTGCTGGTGGTTTTATATTTCAAAAGTTCTTCAAATATGGAAGCCGCCTATGGTTTGGCCATTATCTTAACCATGTTGATGAGTACCTTGTTATTTGCCAATTTTTTAGTGGTTCGTCGCGTTCAAAAGTCTTTTATTTATCTGTTTTTGCTAGTGTATTTAATCATAGAAACCGCCTTTTTAATTGCCAATGTAATTAAGTTTCCTCATGGTGGTTATGCCACATTTGTGGTGGCAGGATTAATGTTTGCTATCATGTTTGTTTGGTTTAAATCGCGTAAAATCAAAAATCGATATGTTGAGTTTGTGCATATGGAGGATTATATGCACCAATTGCAAGAATTAAGTAATGATTTGAGTATTCCAAAATATGCTACCCATCTGGTATATCTTACAAGTGCCAATAACCCCAAAGAAATAGAACATAAAATCATGTATTCAATTTTAAATAAAAAGCCCAAAAGAGCTGATATTTATTGGTTTGTACATGTTGATGTATTAGATGAACCTTACAAATGTGAGTATGTTGTAGATACGATTATTCCCAATGAAATTATAAGGGTTGAATTTAGATTGGGCTTTAGGGTGGAACAACGCATTAATTTGATGTTCAGAAAGGTGATTGAAGATATGGTAGCCAATAAGGAAGTTAACATTACCAGCCGCTATGTTTCATTGCAGAAAAACAAAATCGCGGGTGATTGGCAATTTATTGTGATGGAAAAATTCTTATCACATGACAATGATTTGCCATTATTTGAACGTTTAGTAATGCGTTTTTATTTCTTACTCAAAAAAATCAGTCTTAGTGAAGAAAAAGGCTTTGGACTTGATTCCTCTTATGTTACTGTTGAAAAATACCCATTAATTGTAGCACCTGTTACCAATTTAAATCTGAAAAGAGTTGAGCATGGTGACTAGTAGAAAAAGATTCAAATAGTAATCGAAAAAGAGTATTTTCTATAGTTTTAAATAATATGCACCTAACAATTGGGTAAAATCATCGGTATATTTTCCATCTTCTTTGATGCTTAATACCGCTTCATGGCAGGCTTGTATTTTTTTTGAAAAAATACTTACCTGATGCGTTACAGGGTGTTGTGTCGAATGTCTGATAGCTAATGTTTTAATCGGAAAAAAATTCAACGCAGCACAAAAGGTATTTAGTTCTTCCATTCTATGAATAGGCAATAAAATGCAGAAACTTCCCGATGGTTTTAATAAAGAATGAATGATTGTTACAAGCTCTTTAAGTGTAAGTTGCTCACTATGCCATGCTGTATTTTTTTGTTTGTTAAGTGATTTTAGTTGTTGTTCAAAAAAAGGGGGGTTGCAAATGATAAAATCATAGACATCATTGGGCAGATGGTTTTTGATATCGGAATGAATACAACGAATCTGATGTTTAAAGGCTGAGTTTTCAATATTATGTTTGGCTTGATTGTAACTGAACAAATCTATTTCTACGGCATCAATACGTACATTTTTATTTTTTTGTGCTATCATCAGCGATAATAATCCTGTACCACATCCTATATCTAAAATAGTTTGTGCGTCTTCGGGTAATTCGCACCAGGCGCCTTGTATACAAGCGATTTCTGTCACTTTCATCGCACATTGGTCTTGATAGATGGTAAACTTCTTAAATTGAAAGTAGTTGTTCATTTAATATTCTTTTTTTGAGAATACGGCAATGATGTTTGAAGTGAAAGTTGTTTCATCAATGATACGCATTTTTAGATGATTTTGCGTAGCAAAATCATCTAAAAATTGCTTGTCTATAAAGTGAAGCGCATTATTTGTTTTATTAAAACTAAATACTTTTGTCGAAAACAATTCGGTTAGTTCAGTACCCTTATGTTTTTTATTCATATTTTTTAACCCATCACGCACAATCAAAGTGCCATGTTCAGTGAGTGATTGAATACATTTTTGTAATAATGCGAGCTGGTTTTCAGGTAGTAGATAATGCAATACATCCATGATTAGGATACAATCATACAAAGTGTCATCGGGAAAGTGCAATGCATCACCTGTTACAAATCGAATATTCTCGTTTTTTGAAAAGGTATGATTGGCAACCGATATTTTTTCTTCATCATAATCAATACCAGTTATCGTTCTTTGCCCTGATGTCCAAGCCAGCATATATGCCAAAAAACCATAACCACATCCTATGTCCAATACCTGCCCCTGCTTTGGAACTAATTTTTCAATAGGGGTATAATAGTTTTCTAATTTTACTTTTATTCTACAATACCACTCAAGGATAGGTCCTTTGTAAATATAATTTTTGATCAATTGTTCTTTAAAATAAGTAGGAACTTCCCTTGATTCTTTATACTTCAAAAATTCACTTCTAAAATATCGTCCAATATTTTTGGCTTTTTCCGTATACGTTTCGCCAAATTGCTTGTCGTTATATTTGATGCGAGGCAAATATTTTGCATTCACTTCTCCATTTTTTAAAAGAAAATCACCCTTGCTCATACTATATCCAATGCCATGAAAAAGAATTGGTAGAATATCTAATTGCAATTTCTCTGCAATGTAAAAGGCCCCCTTATGAAATCGTTTGATTTGATCGGTATAACTGCGTGTTCCTTCCGGAAATACGGCAATGCTATAGCCTCTGTCTACCCAATACTTCAATTTATCTACACTAAATTCAGCACCTTCTTCTACAGGATAATAATCGGCCAAACGAACCAAAGCACCAAATACAGGTGAACGCCAAACCCATTGGTTAGTCATCAATAATATTTTAGGATGCAATGAAATAATACGAAGCAAGTCTAAAAAAGATGCATGATTGGCAATGATGACCGACGGTTTAGAGAAATCTTTATTTTCAAGCCCATCAAATCGTTTGCGTACATTGCACATTAAATACAGCAAACTCCACATCATCTTGCAAATAACAACATGGTAGGCATATTTCATTTTGTCTTTCGCAAAAGGAATACACTTGATGAGTATAAAGCCAATTAGGGTCACTAACATACAACCCGTAACATAATACGTAAAGGCAAATACCGTTCTGATAAAACTCCATAATGTAAATGGATGAAATTTTTTATGGGTCCGATTTTGTATAAAAAAATTGAATAATAAAGGTTGAATGGTTTGGGAAACAAGTAAAATAGAAAATATACCTATCACAGAGACTAAGGCAATGGATCGTAATGCAGGATGTTGCGCAAATATTAAGATACCGAGCCCAATGACTGTTGTAATAGCTGAAAGAAAAATGGATGTTTTGATGGCGTTTATTTTGTTGGTGCCGTATTTGTATTTTTCTATCAATCCGTCGGTTATAAATATGCTGTAATCATCGCCCAGTCCAAAGATCAATGTAGAGATGATGATGTTAATGATATTAAACTCAATGTGCAACAATGCCATTAGACCTAAGATGCAAATCCATGTAATCACCATCGGAATAAATGAAATCAATGCAATTTCAATTCTACCATAGGATAATAAGATGGTTAAAAAAACAATCAAGGACGTGAGTGCAAGTATGGTATAAAAATCTTCCTGAATAAATTGTACAAATTGTGTTGTGATGAGTTGTTTGTCTGTTAAAAAAGTATGTTCGTTTTCATGAAAGGATGCATATAATTGATTCCTGTTTTCTTGATTTGTTTTAATCAATGTGAGAAGCTTAACCTTTCCGTTGGTGTTTATGATAAAATCTTTAAACAAATCTTTAAAAGCACTTTCATAGGATGTATCGGTTTGTGTATACAAAGTATTGAGGGTTTGGGCAATATCGGTAAAGGCCAGTGCATTATATCCAAGTTTACTTCCGATATTTTGCAATGAAGCAAGGGTTGTCGCTTTTTTTTCAGCGGTCCAAAACTGATTCCATGTGGCTATTTTTTCTTGTTGTTGGGCTGGTGTAAGCAAAAAATCATTGATAGAAAGATACTTTTTCAGCAAGCCTTTTTGTTTTAAAGTAGCCAGTTGGGTTTGGGCTGATGCGCTATGAGTCAATGCATCGTTCCAATCGGATCCTTCACTTACACAAAAAGTGCTATTTAATGCTTCACTGTTTCTTTCATTGATGATTTGTTGTGATTGCTTCAATGAAGCACTCATAAAATTCATCTTCATCAAATCTTCATTAAAGCGTACATCATTCATAAAAAAGGCCATGCAAATGGTAAATAAGGCAATGCCAATCACCATCCATTTGTTTTTATTTGGGTTGAGCAATGCTATTTTATCAATGATGTTTGGCGCCAACGGGGTTGATTTTTCTTTTACAAAATGAGGTAAAAATACCAGGGTGCAAAATGAAGACCCCATAAGATTGAATGCTGCAAACAGACCTAATTCTTGCAATACCGGCGTGTGCACAAATGTCAAACTTAAAAATGCGAATATCGTAGTAAAACTGCCAATAGTCATGGGTTGGGTGAGTGCTCGAATGGTGTGTTCCTTATGTTGTGCATGTTTGAGATGCGACATAAAATGGAGGGAGTAATTGACCGCAATGCCCAAAATCACACTTGAAGCACCCAAGGCTATCAGACTCACGGTGCCGTTTAACAAATACATCATCGACATGCCAAACAATCCACCAAACAATACAGGAATCATGATTTGCAAGGGGGCTAAGCTATTTCTAAAAAAATACAGAAATAAGGCAATCAGTAAAACAATCGTAATACTCAATGTCAATATTGTATCTGCCCGCATTTGTGTGGCATTGCCAGCAGCTACAAGATGGGCCCCAAAAGCATCACAACGTATATTTTTATAGGCATCATTGTTGTGAAGATGTTCCTTTGTTTTTTCAATGATTTTTTCTAATCCTTCATTCATGCCTGTATTGGAAGCAGGGTAGGCAGGGTGTATAAAAAAAGTAAACTGGGTATTGTCGTAATTTGAAATATATCCGTCATATAAAGTAACATTTTCATCAAGCTTTAGTTGATAAAGTTTTTTAAATGCAGGCATGGAAATGCCCAAAGGGTCTTTTACAATTAACTGCTTCATGGCCATCCCATTGGCGTTGGCTAAAGTAGCATAGTTGGCTTGTAATGTTTTTTCTATCTGTGTATTTTGTATGAGGCTATCAATAAGGAGATAGTCATTTTTTTGTAAAAGAAATGGCAGGTTGTTATTGACAATATCAAACAAGGCAATAATCTTCTCATCATCTTGCTTAGTTTCAATATTTGCAATCCGTTTTGCGCTATCATTCGCTAAAAGGGTCAATGCAAAATCATCAATGTAAGCAACAAGAACATCTGCTTCAATAGGTGTACTGTCCCTGCTCGCTACCGAAACAATAACTTTGTCTATAGCTTTATTGTTTGTCATGATTTCCTGTGCCTTGCTTGTTTTGGCATTGCTTGGCATCATACTCGCTAAGTCGGTTTCAAAACTAAGCTTTGACGTAAAGAATGCAAACACAGCGATACATCCAAAAAAGAAAAGAAAAGTAAATGTTTTTCTTTTGGATAAATAACGATAAATATGGACAAATAAATCTTTCAAAACGATGCAAAGTAAATAAATATATCCTCTTTTTTAATGACTTCTTTTCATTCTTTTGATCATAAGGTTCACAAGTACATAGAATGTCTTTTAAGCATTGATTAAAGGATGTAGATGATGTGTGAAAATGATACTTCGTACTATTGAAAAGAGGTGTTATGTGCAATACTTACCAAAGGGCTGTCTATATTATGTTTAAGGAATCAATTTTTTTAAAAATGGAGTAGAAATGCTTCTACTATTTGAACTGTGAATGTTGTAAGCCTTTTTCATTATTATGTAGTAATTGGCAGCATAAAGTATAAGACCTTTGCATTGTATCAATTCAGTTAATCTTTAAATATTCACATAATGAAATCTACTACGCACAACAACAACAACCATCAAAAGAATGATAGCATGTTAAAAGAAAAAACAAACCAAGATTTTAACAAGCAAAAACCGAATGCAAACAATCCAAATCAAATCAAAAAACATGAAGTTGGTGAGAATGAAGAAACGGAAAGTCAAAAAAGAACCACAGAGGCAGAGAATGATCTTGTTTTAAATGATTCTTCCCTAAATGATGAAGGTAATATAAATCATGACATCAATACGCAAGATCCTACCCAATCAACTACCGGAATAACAAATCCTATACGCAATGAAGGTGGCAATGCAAAGGAAGTGACAGATGAGCATGCTAATAATAATCAAAACCAAGATACCCAGCATCGAAATAAAGGGAGTCAAGCAAAAGGAAACGGTAAAAGTAAATAATGACCATCAATGACCTTTTAAAGAAAAATTACAAGGTAGATAAAAATAGATAATACAATGAATTAAAATAGATACTTATTGTTCTCTATGCCAGTTCATCTCAATTAAGGCTTATTTCCAATATTTTGAAAATAGTTAAACGCTTGTTTGAAAAATATTCAATTTGAATGTAGCGAATATAATTTACCTATGAATATCATCCATTATATAACCCAGAAAACAAAAGTAAAAACAACATGAACAATTTATTTAAAACACTTATTGCAGGCTATGGAGCCAAAAAGTTAGGCGGAGGATGTATCGGCACTATAATCGTTTTTGTTATTATTTGGATTGTTTTAGGACAATGTAACTAGAATCATAATAAATCATTATAAAATAAAAAATCTTTAATCATTTAAAAAAAACAAAATACAATGGAAAACAATCAACAACAAGCGGCGAGTAATTCGTCTACAGAAAGAGGCATGTTAACGGGTATGTTTCGCGATCGTGAAAGTACTGAATAAGCATACAATACATTACATGAGAGAGGTTATGCAAAAGATGACATTAATTTAGTGATGTCAAACGATACCAAAAAAAATTACTATACAGGTGATGTTGTAGAAACTGAATTGACAAGGGCTGCCGAAGGTGCAGGTACTGGTTCAGCTATTGGAGGTACTATTGGTGCTATAGCAGGAGTAATTGCAGCCATTGGAACCAGTTTAGTGATACCGGGACTTGGTGTTTTAATTGCTGGACCAATAGCAGCCGGCTTAGCTGGTGCTGGTGCAGGTGGTATAGCAGGTGGCGTTATTGGGGCTTTGGTAGGTTCAGGTATTCCTGAAGACCGTGCTAAGTTATATGAAACGGGTATAAAAAATGGTCATGTTGTATTGGGTGTTCGACCCCGTAATGATGAGGATGCAGAATACTTTGAAAATAACTGGCGTACAAACAATGGCCTTGAAATTTACAGATAAAAAACCATTTTATTTATTTTATAGTGGAGAAATGTCAATTGAATGCCTACATAAAAATGCTCAAACAGTTTTTATTCCTACTTATTATAAAATATCATACATCTCAATTTTCTTTACTCTAACAATAAAAATTAACATTAAAAAAAACTATTAAAATGAAAAATTACAAATCAATTTTGATCCAAACCACACTTATACTTGTTTTTATGATAGGCGCTATATCATGCACTGATAATAAACCTGAAGATACCAAAGTAATTGCTTAGAAAGCAATGAAGAAAAATTTGATGATAATAAAAATGAAAAAGATGCTAAATTTTTAGTAAATGCTGCTGAAATAAATATGGAAGAAGTCAACCTGGGGAAATTAGCACAGCAAAAAGGCACCTTGAAAAGTGTAAAAGAATTAGGCAAAATGATGGAAGATGCCCACAGTAAATCATTGAATGATTTAATTGCTTTGGCAAAAAGTAAAAATATGACGCTTCCCACTTCTACAACCAATGATGCTATGGATGATTACAAAAAAATGAATGATAAATCAGCAAGTGATTTCGATAAAGAGTATAGCGAAAAAATGGTAAAAGATCACAAAAATGCAGTGGACCTTTTTGAAAAAGCAGCAAATGATGGCAATGATAGTGACATCAAAGCATGGGCATCCAATACCTTACCTACACTGAGAAAACACCTTGAACATGCTGAAATGTGTAAGAAAGAAAGCGACAATAAATAAATTTAATCACTAACATACAAACTTCATTCTTCATAAATTTCTTATACACATTAGTCATCTCTTCATCATTTAAAACATTCAAAAACAAAATGGAAAATAACAAAACAATAGAAGTGTTAAACTCACTCATCACAATCAATAACGAAAGAATTGAAGGCTATGAAACAGCCTCAAAAGAATCAAAAGAGCAAGATTTGAAATCACTTTTTACAGATTTTACATCCACAAGCCAAAAATGTAAACAAGAATTAGTTATCGAGGTAACAAAGCTTGGTGGCAAAATAGCTGAAGGTACAATGATATCAGGTAAGTTTTTTAGGGTTTGGATGGATGTTAAGGCAGCCCTCACTGGTAATGACCGTAAAGCAATTCTTGACTCATGTGAATACGGAGAAGATACCGCTGTCAATGCTTATAATGAGGTATTGAAAAATAATTTAAATGATATTACCACTGAACAACAAAGCATGATTAGGGCGCAATATCATTTGATTGTTGCAGACCACAATAAAGTAAAATCAATGCGTGATGCATTGGTTAGTGCTTAGTTTTAAGCATGTTTCTGATGAATTTATATCATTATGTATTTTGAATGGTCATTCATACTGCCATCATCATTTCATAAAGGGCATTTGCCGATTGGATACTTGTTTTTGACATCATGGTGGGTCATTAATAACTATCCAATCGGTATCAATGTTAAATGGATAACAAGTGGTTATTATGGCTTTTTACCCGTATACGCAACCACTGCAAGTTTAGTATTGTCAACCGACATGGCTATTCGATAGAATTTTTCAATGCCAAAAGTTTTTAAATCTATCACTTCATCCCAAGTAGCATTTGCATTGCGAAATGGATTTTTCTTAATGTATAATATGCCTTCATGACCCATCAGTATACTCCCATCCTGGGTGAAACAATAATCTTCTTCGTGGGGTAATGTTTCAGTAAGCAAGGGGTTTGGGACATTCATTTTTTTATTAAAGGTTTTAAGATTCTCGCTGGCAATGGTTCTTATCACCCATTTATTGCTGTCTGATTTGTCTACATACACCACTTTCCCTTTCGCACGAAGATGATAAAATGTTCTTCCAATATCTGTAGCTAATGTATCTGCACGACCCAATGAAATATGATGTTTCACGAGGTAAAAAGGTTCAGGCAGTTCAAAGGATAATACCTCATTTTGGTTGAGCCATTCGTAATAACCTATACTACTTAGTTTAGGTAAAATATTGATTGGCTTTTTGCCTTTTAGGGAATATGAATAAAAATGTTGTGTTTTTCGATCCTGCTCTACACGAACACAAGAAATATGTTCCATGTCAGGAGTGTATTTGGGTGAATACTCTGCTTCTTTGGTATGCGTGATACGCTTGCTTTTGTATTTCTTTTTTTGCATAGCTACTTTATACAACTCAATATTTACTGTGTCTATTGCACTTACATAAAACAAATAATCACCATCCATGGTGAAGTAAGGTTGGTTATTATACCCCTTTTTTTTCGATATGATTTTTGGATGACTAAGGGTTAAACCTTTAACGCTTTTTTGTACATCAAACAAATAGATGACCGTTTCGGGCAATTGGCCTTTAGAACTTAGTGAATATAAAAGACAAAGAAGAAAGAATATTTTTTTCATACGATAAAATTAATACAATGAGGTAAATGTAAATTTTTGTCCATCAAAAAGCCCTTTGTCACTGAGTTTAAGTTCAGGAATAACCAATAAAGCCATAAAAGAAAGTGTCATAAAAGGTGCATGCAAAGGAGTACCCAGCATTTTAGCTTTTTGATCAATATGGGCATAAGCCGTAGCCACATTTTCGGCTTTGTCATTACTCATGAGTCCTGCTACAGGCAAGGGGAGGACATGTTTTTCGCCATTTCCAACAGCCACGATACCACCCTTACATTCAATAAGGGCATTCACTGCTTGGCAAATATCAACATCATGGGTGCCAACGCAAATGATGTTGTGACTATCGTGCGCAACCGTACTTGCAATAGCACCTTTTTTTAAACCTATATTTTTAATAAATGCTTTTGCTACTGCTTGTTCACTGTAACGATTGACAACTACTATTTTTAAAATATCATTTTCAATATCACTCACAAATTGATTGTTCTCTATTTTAGGCTTCATCAATAAGGTGTTGGTGATCAGTTGACCTTCTAAGGCTTCTATCACTTTAATATTACCTGCTTGCAATCCTTCATTTATACTGTCTTCAAAAAATCTATCATCTATGTTAATTTCAAAATCACTTACTTTTTTTGGATGACAATTAAATTGATTGATCACCTGTTCTTCCACTGATTGTATCATTGATTTTCCATTTTCATATACCACAACCCCATCAATCACTGTTTGCAAAATCTCAAAATTTTCTAAGGATTCTACAACAATAAAATCAGCTTTATCTCCAACTTGCAAACTTCCAACATCAAGTTTATAATGCAATATGGGATTGATACAAGCAGCTTTTAATGTTTTATATAAGTTGTTGCCAAATGCTATACTTCTTTTTACATGTTGATTGATATGATAAAGTTCCAATTCGTCGGGATGTTTGTCATCGCAACAAAACATGATATCGTTTTCATGAGCCTCTAACAAAGGAATCAAAGCCTCAAAATTTTTAGCGGCACTTCCTTCACGTATGAGTATCTTCATACCAAGTGACAACTTCTCCTTGGCCTCTTCATAGGTTGTACATTCATGGTCGGTGCTGATACCTGCGTGTATATACTTAGCTGCATCTGAACCTCTTAAGCCAGGTGCATGACCATCAATAGGTTTGCCTACTTTATGTGCGGCATTTATTTTTTTCATCACCTCTTCATCTTCAAACAAAACACCTGGGTAATTCATCATTTCGGAGAGATAATAAATATCATCTCGCACAAGCAGTTTTTCGATTGCTATGGCATCTATCGTGTCACCTGCTGTTTCAAATGTAGTAGCAGGTACACAAGATGGTGCACCAAAATGAAATTTGAAAGGCACTTTCTTGGCATTGTTTAACATATATTCCACACCTTCAACCCCCATCACATTGGCAATTTCATGCGGATCGCTTACGGTGGCTACAGTACCATGTTTCACAGCCATACGCGCAAACTCACTGGGTATGAGCATTGAACTTTCAATATGTACATGGGCATCTATAAACCCCGGTAATATAAAATGGGTGCATGGTTCATTGGTTTCGCTAATAGAAATTATACGGTCATTTTCTATTACAATACAGGCAGGATATGTTTTTTCATTTAATATATCAATGATGTAATGATAAAGGGTTTGGGTGATCATGAGGTAAAAATAATAAGAAGAAATGTAAAAAGGATGAATATTATACCAATGTGTTTGCTGTGTTCAACTAATATGAGTAACACCAATTGTAAAATCTGGTTTGAATACACGTGACAATTGATTTTGCGCAAAACTATTTTTAATTCATTTACCTTTTAAATGCATTGCGTAAAATAATTTAGCTTAATTTTAAATTAAATATACAGTTATAAAAGTGTTGAAATCATACTATTTTTATTTTCTTCTGACCCTATTCTATTTTCATTTTTTGAATACAGCTCATTCGCAAATCAAAAAAATAAAATCTGCAAAACACACCTTTGTTTTTTCTAAAACAGATACCCCATTTGTATTTCATTCTTTCATACCATCCAATTTTGCAACCTGCAACTATGGTTTTTTTTGCAAACAAGAATTGAAACTTGAAAAGCAAACCTGTAAGCTCCCCCAAAAATAGTACGTTTTAAAAGTAGACAAATTATTAACTTTAA